>Ga0207421_10005717_pt1 | contig 13824 bp, 10 predicted proteins | sample SodLakKL_010_SED_4_FD_187542 | JGI IMG/M metagenome (GOLD analysis project Ga0207421, IMG submission 187542) | Alkaline sediment microbial communities from Lake Tanatar, Kulunda Steppe, Russia - 8KL_010_SED (SPAdes) (version 2) | ecosystem: Environmental > Aquatic > Non-marine Saline and...
CCTCCCCTCTTCTTTGTGTTGGGACTGCAGAGGGTAATCATGGCGGTCATGATTCTCTGCGTGCAGGGGTTGCAGCCGCTCTGTCCTACAATCCGCAGAGACCACTGGTCTTCCGACTCCCGCCGTAAGGCGGCACCGGGATAGGAGTGAGGTGCGCTTCAGGGACGGCTCACCTTCTGTCCTTTGGTCTGGAGGCGCCCTAGCAAAATGTTCCCGGCAGGACAGCAGGAAACGTGACTGGAGTTCTGCAGAGATAGTCCTGGCTGTCGTTGATGCCAAGAGCCGCTTTCCTGTTAAGAAGTGAATGGAGGGGTTAAACTTTCGTTGAAGGATCTGCTCTCCATGGGGAAGAAAACTAGACGTGAACCATATGGCCGACTCCATTCCTTGTGGGAGGGACAAACATGAGCTTCCAGTTTGCACTGTCCGACTTTATCAGTTTTCGAGATCGAAAGGCTTGTGAGGCCGCTAGAAACATCCCTCGGTCTAAGATCACCGAACACGCCAATCCCGATTTCAACATCCGGATCATCGACAGCAAGGACGAATTCTATTTCCAATTTGCCTTGGATATCGTCCGCCGATTGAAGCATTCCGATGAAGCCAATGAGCGTCTGGTGGGCATCTTTCCCGTTGGTCCCATGCCGCAATACGACTACGCAGTGGAATTGATTAACCGTTTCCAGATCTCCTGCAGAAACCTGCACTGCTTCAACATGGATGAGTATGCAGACCAGGATGGCAACACAGCTCCGGAAACATGGGCGGGCTCGTTCAAGAAGTCCATGATGGAGAACTTCTTTGGCCGGATCGATGAACACTTGCGCCCTCCCGCCGGGCAGATCTATTTTCCGACGCGGGAGAACATCACAAGCTACGGCACCATGATCGAAGACCTAGGCGGGGCCGATGTATGTTACGGGGGCATCGGCTGGGGAGGACACATTGCCTTCTGGGAGCCCCAGTTAGGCGATGAATTCGGCGACGATCTAGCGGCATACACCAAAGCCGGCCCGCGCCTGGTAGAACTGCATCCGATGACCATAATGCAGAATGCACTGCATTCTTTCAGCGGCGATTGGTCCTACGTGCCGCCAAAGGCTTATACCATCGGGCCGGCACAGATCGTCGGTGCTAAAGAGAGAATGTTCTGGCTGGATGGATACCTGGGCGGAGGCGTGAGCTGGCAGCGCTTCATTGCCCGCTTAGTGGCCCACGGGCCGGTATCCACTTATGTGCCGGGATCGATACTGCAGACCTGCGGCCCTACCACCTACACGCTGATGGGCGGTGTGGCCGACGACGTTGTGGTGGATATGGGCTAAGATTTGCGAGGGGGCAGCAGCGTGAACATATTGGCCATAGGCGCGCATCCTGACGATCTAGAACTCATGTGTGCAGGCACGCTGGCACGCTACGCAGCGACGGGGCATAAAGTCATCATGTGCTATGCGACCAATGGGAACATGGGACACATGACCATGCCGCCTTCGGAGTTGGCGCAGCTGCGCATGACTGAGGCCAAACGGGCGGCAAGCACCGTGGGAGCCGATTTCGAGTGGATCAACCTGCCCGATGAATGGGTATTTGAAGATGAGGATACGAGAAGGGTTTTTGTGGATGTGGTCCGTAAGCATCAACCCCAGGTGGTTATCACCCACAGCGCCAGCGATTACCATCCTGATCACCGCGCGGTCTACAATTTGGTGTTTTCGGCCACCTTTCTTGCCACAGTGCCGCAGATTGGCGGCCCGTTTGAGACCTTGGCTGCCGTTCCCAGCATCTACTGCATGGACACATTGGGCGGCTTTGCGTTTACGCCTGAACAGTACGTGGATATAACCGGCGTGTTTGATGTGAAGGCCAAGGCGCTGGCTGAGCACGAAAGCCAAGTGCGCTGGCTGCAGGAACACGATGGCATCGATGTGCTCGATTGGATGCGCGTGACCAGCGAGTTCCGCGGCCTGCAGGCTGGCTGCCGATACGCGGAGGCCTTTGTGTTGGAAAAGCGCTGGCCGGCCGTGCCTGCGCAGCGCCAATTGCCGTAATGCCGCCTGGGTTTTGCGGGTTATCAAGGAGGAACGTTCTATGGAGAGAGAATGCATCCATGTATTGCCTGGGGGTCCGGTCTTAGACTATGCCGCCGAGCAGCTGCGGTATTACCTGGGCAGAATCAGCAGCATCGAATACTCTTTGGAGCGGTACAGTGCGTACAAGGACTCCGTGCCGGGTGTCTGGGTTGGTATTGACAAGGCGTTCCCAGAACAATTGCCGCTTAGACAGACGACCAGTGATATGGATGACGTCGTCTATTTGTGGTCGACAGGATCAGAAGGGCTTATTTTGGCTGGATCCAATGAACGCAGCATTCTCTACGCTGTCTATGCCTTTCTGGAACGTCTAGGCGTCTCATGGGTTCGGCCCGGGGAAGACGGAGAAATTGTGCCCCAACGGGAACGGATCGACCTGTCCGGTTTCGAGATCGTGGAAGCAGCGAGTTATCGGTACAGAGGGGTCTGCATCGAGGGAGGCCTGGCCATAGAACATGGCATCGCCATGATTGACTATATGGCAAAGAAGCGGTTCAACACCTATTTCATTCAATTCCAAGATGCCTATCAGTTTTGGAGCCGCTGGTATGATCGTCATAACGAGCAGCCGCTGCTGGCCAAGTCCGATGCACGAAGGTATACGCAGCAGCTCATTGCAGAGATCAAAAAGCGGGGCCTTGCTCTGCAGATGGTTGGACATGGTTGGACCAATGAATGCCTCGGAGTTGCGGGGGATGGATGGTTTCAGACCGACGAAGTACTGCCGCCCGGGAAGCGGGAACTGTTGGCGGAAGTAGACGGCCGGCGCGATTGGTGGGGCGGCATTCCCCTGAATACGGAGCTGTGCCTGTCCAATGAAACGGCCTTTGAGACGCTGGTGAACTATGTGGTGGACTACGCGGCCGACCATCGGGAGATTGACTTTCTGCATGTGTGGATGTCCGACGGCAGCAATAACCGCTGTGAGTGTACCCATTGCCGTCAAAGGCTTCCCTCGGATTGGTACGTGGATGTGCTCAATGCCATTGATGAGAAGATGACCGATCGCGGCATCGATATGCGGGTTGTCTTTTTGGTCTATGTTGATCTGCTCTGGGCCCCACAGGAGGCGCGCATCACCAACCCCGACAGATTCGTGCTCATGTTTGCTCCGATTTCCCGGACATACCGCAACGCGCTGTTGGATCATGCCGAGTGCGACGAGCAGATGGTGGAATTTCGTCTGAATCAGAACCAGTTCCCCAAATCCACAGCCGTCAATATTCAATACCTGAAACAATGGCAGGCAATGTTTCCCGGGGATGGATTCACCTACGACTATCATCTGCTCTGGAAGCATTCCATGGTGGAGCCCACAGGACTGTATATCAGCGAAGTGCTGCACCGGGATATTGTGGATACGGAAAAGATCGGCCTGCAGGGAATGGTCAACTGCCAAGTGCAACGGTACTGGTTTCCAACGGGAGTGGCCATGGAAGTCAGCGGTCAAACTCTGTGGGACAAGACTCGATCCTTTGAGGATATCAAAAAGAGATACTTTGCAGCGGCCTTCGGGGCCTGCGGCGGCGAAATTCAATGGCGGCTGGAGAAGCTAAGCGCGCTGTTGGATGCTGACATCCTCTTTGAAAACGATGGCCGTGCCGCGCAAGGTGACCCCGCATATGCAGGCGATTTGGCGGACGCCGAAGCCCTGCTCAAGGAAACCATGTCTGAGGTGGACAGGTTTTTTCACGATCCGGATATGGGAGAAGACGCAATCAAGGTGTCGCTGGAAATACTGACCCTGGGCCTGCGGTATATGGAGAAACTTCTAGTTGGCTTCCAGCATTTGGCCGCAGGCGATCCTTCGCAGGCTGCAGATGCGTATAAGGCGGCTGGTGATTTCTTAATGGAGCATGAAGACGAAATCCACACCGTCTGTGATGCAGCGATGTGGAAGACGTGGCTGGCCACCCGGATGTGATTCTACGCTGGACCATTGCTTGATAGCATGCGCAAAAAACCAAGGCGGCCAGCCCTTGCCGGCATCGTGCCGGGTGAGGCTGCCACCTCTTTACGCAGCAAGGATTCACCGGTATTTTCAGCGAAAACCCACAGACAGGTCCGTCTCTAGGCTGTGGTCCTATGACGGTACATCGCTACAAGGAGCCATCGGGCCATGCTGTTAGCCTTTTTAAGTGCACTGCCGATAATTGCTGTTTTTGTTCTATTGGTGATCCGGCGTTGGCCTGCGGTGAAGGCCATGGGAGTCGGTTGGATCATCGCGGCTTTGTTGGGTCTGGCCGTGTGGCGCATGACGCCATCCTGGTGGGGCGTGGCAGCCCTCTACGGAGCATTGCAGGCCAGCGAAATCATCATTACCATTTTCGGTGCCATTCTGCTCATGAGCTATCTGGAACACAGCGGAGCCCTTTCCACGATACGCTGGCATTTTACGACGATTCATGCTGATCGGCGAGTGCAGCTCCTGCTGCTGGGGTTCGGCGTGGTGACCATTATTGAAGGAGTCGCGGGCTTCGGCACTCCTGCGGCCCTGGTGGCGCCGCTTTTGATTGGACTGGGATTTCCGCCCTTGGCTGCGGCTGTGTTTGCGCTTTGGTTCAATGCCCCGAACCCGCCCTTTGGCGTGGCAGGCATCCCGACCCGCTACGGTGTCGGCTCAGTGATTGGCGAAGTGCTTCCCGCCGGCATGGAAGATGCGTTTATGCAGTCTGTTATAGGATTTATTGGCGTCTTCACCGGCCTGGCCTATGTGTTTTGGGGTCTGCTGGCCGTGTGTCTGCTCATATTCTGGTTCGGGAAGCCCGGTGAAAGCCGTCTCCGGGCTGCGGTGCACGGGGCCGTGGAAGTGGCGCCGCTGGCATTGGTGCTCGGGTGCACGGCCGGTGGAGTCAACGCACTGGTGGCTTGGTTCATCGGCGCGGAATTGCCGGCCATTACAGCCGGGTTTGTGACCCTGGGCTTGGGCCTAATCCTGGCCCGGCGCGGAACTCTGATGCCCCGGAAACGCTGGGATTTCCCTGCAGTGGATTCCTGGAGCGATCTTTGGCGGGGCGGGCTCGGCAGGGAACGCCTGGCTTCGCCCGAAATGCGACGGGGAATGCCGGTGTACATGGGCTGGCTTCCCTATCTGCTGGTTGTAAGCTTCCTGTTCGTGACCAGACTGCCGGGTTTGGACCTGGCGGCTGAGCTGCAAGAAGTTACACTCGGTGTTTCGGATCTGTTTGGTTCGGGCCTGGCCTTTGAGCTGCGGCCCCTGTACCTGCCGGGGCTGATGCCCTTTATTCCCGTGGCTGTTTTAACAGGCTTTCTGCACAAAATGCCGAAAGCGGATGTCATATCTTCATGGCGCAGAGCCGCGCGCCAGGTCTACCCGGCGGCCCTTACTTTGATCGTCTCGGTATCCATGGCCCAGATTATGATCCAATCGGCTGTGAATGCCAGCGGCTACTTCGGGATGATAGAGACGCTCTCCCGTGTCGTGGCCTCAGGAGCAGGAAGTCTGCTGCCGTTCGTGTCGCCGTGGATTGGCATTTTGGGGGGCTTTATGACCGGCAGTAATACCTCTTCCAATATTCTCTTCAGTGCACTGCAGTACAGAGCAGCTGAAGCTGTGGGCGTCTCGAGGACAATCGTGGTGGCGCTGCAGAGCACCGGAGGCGGCATCGGCAATTTGGTATCGGTCCTCAACGTGGCAGCCATTGCCGGGGTCACGGGCATCACCGGGCGCGAAGGTGATATCATCAAAAAGACCCTGCTGCCCATGGCGATCTACGGTGTTGCTGCAGGACTTATCGGTTTGCTGTTTACCTATGTGGTGGTGCCCGGCCTGTTTTAATGCTCTTGGCTGTGTGCCCATGCACCTGTGGGAACCGCAGCACCGGGAATATTGCCTGCTGGAAAGGATGAAGAACCATTGCATTTGAATCATGTGGATTGTCATTACCATGCCGGGCTGGAGCGCACCCCCGGCTTCACGCTGCGGGACTACGTGAGCCATGCCGAACGTACCGGGCGGCGGGTGTTAGGCGTCACCGACCATTGGGATCTGTATTGGGAAAACCGCCACAAAATGAAGGGCCGCGCTGTTCCCTATCCGCCGGGGATTGCAGGGCTGCGCCAGTTCCACGCAGAGCTGTCTGCTTTAAAGCCAGAATTTCCCAATACCCGGATCTATTTCTGTCCGGAGATCTCCCAGCTCTTCCCGGCCATTGACGATGGAACCGTGCCTAAGGAGGTCATGGAACTGTCGGACTTTCTCCTGTTCGAACTGCCGTTTTTGGAGCATACGCCTGCAGCCAACACCGAAGCTATGGTGGTGCGCATGGGCGAAATCGCGTCCCACCTGCGGCGTTATGGCAAAAAAGGCGTGATTGCCCACCCATTTCGATATGCGGTGGTTAACAGACTGCGCAGCGGTTGTCCAGGTGAGTTCGATGGCGGTGCTCTCGAAAGAAGCCCAGAGGCACGAACGCAGCTGAACCGCTTCTTCGGCTTTGACTTGACGGCTCTCGCGGACGCTGCCCTCTATTTCAACCTGCCCCTGGAAATAAACGCCGGCACCCTGCGCCATGCCAGGAAATGGGCCCATGGGCAGGGGGAGATCGAAACGGCGCTGCAGCATGCTTATGGTTATTTCTGCGACCGAGGCGTGGATTTGATTCCCGGAAGCGATATGCATGAGCTGCCGGAAGACACGGGGGACAAGGGGCAAAACGGTTATTTCCCGCCGGGCTATTGTGAGACGCTCAAGCTTGGCGATGACTGTCTGCAGTTTGCGCAGTCCCTATCGTAGGCTCTCATTGGGATAGGGGTGATGAATAGGGCCCGGCGACCCATGGGGTCAGCCAGGCCCTGCCTCCACCAGCCCCTAACCGTGCAGCCTAGGACAAGTGTTCCCTTATTCTGTTACCGAAAACGGAAACCGGCTCTGCACGGTATAACCGCCCCGGGGCCAGTCAAAATACACTCGTACCTCGTAGTATCCCGGCTCAAGGCCGGAAAACGTATGCGATCCGGTCCGGGCATGGTTGGTATAGGTCCAGCGGATATAGCTGCGGTCCGCGGAGTCCAAGGCGGATAGGCTGATCCAATCGGAACGGTTGCCCGGAAGACCGGCGAAGTGCACTGCAATATCCTGGCCCTGGGAATATGTGTCGTATTCGGTCCAGGCCAGTATGTGTGCAGAGGGCTGCAACACCGGGTCTCGCTCTTCATCGGCGGCCGTGTCCGGCAGTTCCGGCGCCGGATCTGCGGGGTATCCCGTTTCGGTTACAATAAAGGGAAAGCGGCTGTGCACGGTGTAACGGTCCGAGGGCCAGTTGAAATAGACCCGGACTTCGTATTCCCCGGGATCGACGCCGCGAAAGGCTTGGAGTCCTTCCTTGGCGCCCTGGGTGTAGGTCCAGCGCAGATAGCTCGTGTCGCTGGAACCGGCTTCCGAGATGCTGATCCAATCGGCGCGGTTGCCCGGAAGCCCAAGAAAGTGAACGCGGATTTCTTCGCCGGCGGCATAATGATCATGTTCCGGCCAAGCCAATATCCCCGGTGCCGGCGGGTCAGACGGTTGGCGATCTTCTATGGTTATAACCTCTGCGGGACGCTGCTCACTGACCACGAAAGGAAAACGGCTGTGAACGGTGTAGCCGCCGGAAGACCAGTCGAAGTATACTCGCACTTCGTAGCGTCCGGGGGCGAGGCCGGAAAACGTATGTGTACCCTGTTTGCTGCCGCCGGTATAGGTCCAATGCCTGTAGCTCTGATCGCTGGAATCCGCCGCTGCCAGCGAAATCCAATCCCGTGCATTGCCGGGAAGCCCCGCATAGGCGATGACGATGTCTTCGTCGGGTAGATAGTGATGCTGCTCAGTCCAGGCGAGCACACCAGGGTCCGGTGCTCCGGTGTGGCCGGCCCCGGCTGACACGGAGAGCAGGACCAGAACGACAATGGTGCAAAACACGCCAAAAAATTGCCGAGGGGTCATGATGGAGAGCCTCCTATCAAAATGGTATGATGGTGCAGTGAAATGACCGACGGTTATGAATCTTTGCATGTTAACTCTATTATACTCCAATCAAGGCCGTGATGCACCAGTGGCCAATATTGTCCACAAGAAGGCCATGTGACGCACTTTGACAGTCTTTCAGAAGACTTCGGTTTCGTGGCTTGGAGCCTACACTGGCACTGCCATGGCCGGCGCAATTTCTGCTGCGGGGGCGCCCTCTGCGGGCCATCGCGTAAGAGGCTACCTCTGACAGTACCTTCCAAGACTCTCTGCTTGGAGGGCGGGTGGGGATAGAACAGAAAAGAACCTGGCGAGGCCAGGTTCGGTGGTGTTGATCCGCCGGTTGCTGCGGATTATGCTGCTGGAAAGTGTTAGTGGGAATCGGAAAAAACCGGCATCTTCTAGAGCCGTTCTAGATCCAGCAACAGCGCTTCGCCTTCCTCTTGGCTGCTGGCGGTGGTATTGATGAATACGCCGCGGCTGCCGAAGCGCTTGACGAAATCGCGCACCTGCGCAATGGGCATCATGGCTTCAATGTTTTTGCCTGCATCCAATGATCGGCGGTAGATGTCGTCCCAAACCGGGTCACCGCCTTCGGGATTGCCGGCTCCTGGAGTCCACTGAATGCATTGCAGGGCGTCTATACCCAGGAGCGAAGGGAGATGATGTACAGCCCCCGGTCCGTCCAAATGGTATATGGAGTAGTCCAGCCACCGGCACTGTTGTTCCAGGTAGGGAACGACGAACTGATCGAACATGGACTCCGAGATCATGGCCGAGAGGTCGCACTGTAGTTTCGCCGTGCGGCCGGGGCCGAAAATGCCGAATGCGGCAAAGGAATTCCAGCCTTCCCGGTCCTTGACAATGTCATAGTGGGCTTGGAAGGCCTCTTCCCACAGGGGAAGCAGTGCTTCCTGGATACGGGTGATCTCCCCGGGTTTGTCCATCAATCCATACAGAACCTGCTCTGTGCCGACAAGGGCGGCCAGGGTATCGAGGTTTTCCACCAAGTCGGGAACGGACACCAAGTACGTACCGTCAGCTCCTTCGCAGGCCCGCCGCGTCATGGACAGGCTCCACTGCCACCAGCGGGATTCCTTGTCCAGCTTGGGTTCTACCTCTTCCAGCGAAGAAAAACACGGCTGATACCAAATGGTATCGGGGAGCAGCTGCGGTTTTGCGCCTAGAAAGGTACCGAAACTGCCCGGGCCTAGATTGGCCCAGTAGTCAGGGTAGGATTCGGCTAAGAAGATTGTTTTCTGGTTGGATTCCCGATTGCGCTGCAGTACGCCGTCGGGATCCAGCCATCGTTCTTCCAGATCCGCAGGAAGGCGCGGCGGGTCCGCTGGCGGTATCATCAAACGGATCAAGGGGCGATCCATAGGCCTATGCTCCCACCAAAGGGTGAACCGTTGCTTTAACGCCTGCCAATCTATGCTCTGCTTCATGGATTGTGTCCCTCCAAACACTGCGTTTTTCTGCGGTTTGAAACAGACCGCTGTTGCAATCATTCTATGGCCAGACATAGAAACCTCTTACAAAAATCTTGGGAAAAGGTGAACACAACCCGGGTATCGAAATATCTAACTAGAATTATTGCAGTTCCTGCGCTCTCCCTTGGCAGCGGTGATGAATTGGCAGCTGCAGAGGATTGCTGCACCGGCCGCAGGCTCTTTCTATGACACTTTACCCCAAGGACAGGCGGCGCAGCCAGGAGGTTGTAGCGTGATGGAGGAACGCGAAGTTCTGCAAGCTTTGTTCTCGGCACCGTTGCAGAAAGTGACATATATGGAACCCGGTTACTCCGGGCATGCCAGCGATGTGTGGTTGGTGGAGACGGAACGTGAGGAAGCCGTTGTGCGCGCCTCCCGCTGGCATACGGCTCCAGACAACGAGTTCTGGTGGGGCTGTTGGCGCCTGTTTGGTTTGGACCCGCGCCAGTCTGTTCATATGGAAGCCGCGGCATGGCTTTTAGCCGGCTGCGGGCCCATCGCCTGTCCCCGCATTCTGCGGCGCACGGTCTTAGACGGACGGGAATACGTGGTTGTGCAGCGGATGCCCGGGGAAGCTCTGCAATCTTTTTCTGGCCAGCCGTCGGAGCTGCTGCGGGAATTTGGCCGTTGGCTTGCTTCTGTTCACAGCCAGACCTTCAGCCACTACGGCAATCCCGCCGGGACAAAAAAGGAGCCAGCTCCATGTTTCCACACAGACATGGTGCAGACCATGGCTGCGTTGGTGGGGAAGTTTTACGGGCAGTGCCCGCCGATGCGGAAGGAACTGGGGGAGATCCAGTGCCTCGCCGGCGCTCTGCCTGACGTGGTCCAGACAAGTTTGGTTCTGGTGGATATGGATCCGACGCAATTTTTGACCGATGGCACGCGTATAACGGCCGTGGTGGACACCGAGGCCTATGTTCTGGCACCGCGGGAACTAGACCTGATCGGGTTGGAATATGTCATGGATCCGGCCAGTGCTGCATTGTTCGCGGAAGGCTATGCGTCTGTTCTTCCGTTGCCGGATCTGCAGCCGGTGCGCCGCTGTTACCGCTTTTTGTACAGGCTTTTGGATGTACAGGGACATGTGCCCTTGAAGGAATGGTATGGTCAGAGGAAGTTGTTTTGACGCCCATAGCTATGGCTGATGCAAAAACAGACAGGAGGGAGTATATGGGGTTGATAAAGGGTATCTATCCCGCTATGGTCAGTCCAATGGATGCCTCTACTGGGGCCGTCGATGACGGGGTGGTGCGGGATCTGCTGGATTTTTTGGTGGAACAGGGCGTTCACGGAGTGTTTCCAGCGGGGACGGCCGGAGAAGGGGTACTGCTTACCCGCAGCGAACGGCAGCATCTTCTAGCTGTGGTCTGCCGGCATGTGGATGGAAAAATCCCAGTCTTGGCCCATACTGGGGCGATTACAGCGGAGGACACGATACTCTTGACTCGGTTTGCAGAAGAAGAGGGTGCCGCCGCGGTTTCCATCGTTACACCCTTTTATTACCCGTACTCCGATGAAGAGCTCCTAGGCTACTACACATCGATCTTGGAAAATACGGAGCGAATACCGATTTATTTCTATAACATACCGTCGCATGCCGGCAACAGCATCAGCCTGGAGGTCGTAAGGAAATTGTCCCAGTCGGAGCGTATTGCCGGAATCAAAGACAGCAGCGGAGACCAAGCGTACCTTGACGGTCTGCTGCAGCTGCAGAGCGAAGAGTTTGACGTCATGGTCGGCATGGATCCCCTGGTTCACCGCGGCCTTTCGGGCGGCGCTGTGGGAGCTGTTTCTTCGTTTGCCGGCGTTTTTCCGGAACCGTATTTGGAACTGTACCGGTGCCATCAAGAAGGACGGCCGGAAGAGGCAGTTGCCATACAAGAACGGATTGTTGACCTTTGTTCCCTGCTGCAGTTCGGGGCGCCGCTTAGCATTTACAAGGAATGCCTGACCATGCGGGGGATTCCCGCCGGTATCGCTCGTCCCCCCATTGGACGCATCACCGATCTCCGCCGCCGCGAAACGAAAGAAGCCCTCCGCAGCCGCGGGTTTCTCAACTAAGGCTTCTTCGTCCGGCGCTGCGGTGGGAAGCCAGCTCTAAGCATCTCCTGCCCAACCAGTGGATGTACAATGGCCCATGGCCGTTTCCGGCCGCTTTTTTCGAATTGCTGCTTGGCATATTGAACCTTTGGTAATGCACAAAGACAAGCGAAAGGGGAAATCGAGACAAATGGCCAACCCACAGGAACCCATGTACCGCTACCAGGATTCCCTGCCGAAAGTCGGCATCCGCCCAACCATTGACGGCCGACGGCGGGGTGTCCGCGAGGAGTTGGAAGAACAGACGATGAACATGGCCCGATCGGCAGCCCGGTTGATTGAAGACAACCTCAAACATTCCAACGGAGCCGCCGTGGAGTGTGTCATCGCCGACACCTGCATTGGCGGCGCAGCAGAAGCTGCCCAGACGGCCGAGAAATTCAAGCGTGAAGGTGTAGGGGTGTCATTGACAGTTACACCCTGCTGGTGCTACGGGTCAGAGACGATGGACATGGATCCCTTGATTCCCAAAGCGGTGTGGGGCTTCAACGGTACGGAACGGCCCGGTGCCGTTTACTTAGCTGCTGTTCTGGCAGCCCACAACCAGAAGGGGCTGCCGGCCTTTGGCATCTACGGCCGCGATGTTCAGGAAGCAGGCGATACCGATATCCCCGATGATGTACGCGAAAAAATACTGCGATTTGTGCGGGCAGGTATTGCAGCGGCCACCATGCGGGGCAAATCCTATCTAGCCATGGGCTCTGTCTCCATGGGTATTGCCGGTTCAATGGTCGATGCGGACTTCTTCCAGGATTATCTGGATATGCGCACCGAGTACGTGGACATGTCCGAGTTCATACGCCGTGTTGACGAGGGGATCTATGATCCGGACGAGTACAAAGAGGCTCTGCAGTGGGTCAAGCAGCACTGCCGAGAGGGATCCGATGACAATCCCGCCGACCAGCAGCGCACCCGTGAACAAAAGGATCGTGATTGGGAGTTCGTGGTTAAGATGGCTCTTATTGCCAGGGATCTGATGATTGGAAATCCGAAGCTCGACGAATTGGGGTTCGGCGAAGAAGCGTTAGGGCACAATGCTATTGCGTCGGGGTTTCAGGGGCAGCGGCAGTGGACGGATCACTTTCCCAACGGCGATTTCATGGAAGCAATTCTTAATTCGTCGTTTGATTGGAACGGTATTCGAGAGGCGTATATTGTAGCGACAGAAAACGACAGCCTCAACGCTGTGGTCATGCTGTTCGGCCACCTGCTTACTAATACGGCCCAGGTATTCGCCGATGTCCGTACCTATTGGAGTCCGGAAGCGGTGGAAAAGGCGGTTGGCCGGCGCCTGACCGGCAGAGCGGGGAACGGCCTCATCCATCTGGTAAACTCCGGCCCCGCGGCTTTGGACGGGACAGGCCAGCAGTCCCGGGATGGCCAGCCGGTGATGAAACCGTACTGGGAGATAACAGAAGAGGAAGTAGAAAAGTGCCTCAGTGCCACGTCATGGCGTCCCGGTGACATAGGGTACTTCCGGGGCGGCGGGTTTTCCACGGATTTCGCCACCAAGGGCGGAATGCCCGTCACCATGTCCCGGGTCAATTTGATCAAAGGCTTGGGGCCCGTCCTGCATATCGCAGAAGGCTATACCGTGGATCTGCCCGCTGATATCCACCAGGCCCTGGACGAACGGACAAACCCGACGTGGCCGACGACCTGGTTTGTGCCCAATCTGACCGGTGAAGGATCCTTTGCCGATGTGTACTCTGTCATGGCCAACTGGGGAGCAAACCACGGCTCCTTTAGCTATGGCCATATTGGAGCGGATCTGATTACGCTGGCCTCGATGCTGCGGATCCCCGTGGCTATGCACAATGTGCCGGACGATAGGATTTTCCGCCCCAGTGTTTGGGCTGCATTCGGCACTGCGGATGCCGAAGGAGCAGACTACCGCGCATGCCAGACCTTAGGCCCCGTGTACGGAAGTTAAGACGCGTGGGGATGGAAACTTCCGTTTCTGTCCCTTCCTGCTCCTCCATCCAAGCCATTTCCGGGAAGGACGTGATGTAGTTGCGGCTCATTCTGGTTCGTCACGGCCAATCCATGGGCAACATTGTCGAGGACGATATGCCCGATCCCCCTTTGACCACACTGGGGAAGGAACAAGCGGCCGAGACTGGACACTATCTGGCCCAGTTTTCCATCGAACATATTGTTTCTAGCCCCTTGG
>Ga0207421_10005718_pt1 | contig 13824 bp, 10 predicted proteins | sample SodLakKL_010_SED_4_FD_187542 | JGI IMG/M metagenome (GOLD analysis project Ga0207421, IMG submission 187542) | Alkaline sediment microbial communities from Lake Tanatar, Kulunda Steppe, Russia - 8KL_010_SED (SPAdes) (version 2) | ecosystem: Environmental > Aquatic > Non-marine Saline and...
AAATCCGCGAGTTCAGCGAGTTTCTCAGGTGATGGTTCTGGACACACGACTTCCTGCTCCCTCGTGATCGAGGCCGCCTGCGGCCTTGCGAATGATGGAAACCCTTCCGTCGCACAGACGCTAGCATCCCGCAGCGGTAGCGCGCAATTGTGTAACTTTCACGTCTGTTCAAGGATGCGCGTGCTGCCTTGGGGGGAGTGCCGGCGCGGCAAGGTGTCCTCGAGCGCGTATTGTGGTTCCATCATCCGGGGGGAAGGGCTAACTCTCATGGCCAGTGGCCACCCCTGACGATGAAAGGCCATCGGCCAGAAGGCTGTCCTGAGACGAGTTTCGGGGCGCGGGCATGGTCGCGACAGTAACGCGAACTGTAATGGCTGTGGCGGGCCACCCCCCGACCATGAAAGAACGGTAGGGCGGAAAAGGCCGAAGGCCGTCATCCGCCATCCGGCGCCAGGATTGCCGCAGGCGCCGGAGAGACGCGAACGCCTCACGGCGGGTGACGCTGCGCTCTTCCGCCCTACAGGTCGCGCGGGAAGCGGGCCCGGGTTTTTTCCCGCTAATCGGACCCAAGCGACCAACCCGCACCTCGAATTGTTGCCTCTGAGCACGCACAGTAACTCGGCGTCGCTCGCTCGTCGGGCGAAGGCACTTTGGTCGCTCGGCAACGCAGTTGCACACCGCCTTTTTTGCCGCACCCGTTGGACGGCTCGCGTCACTCAAATGCCCCTGCCCTGAGGGAGGGGGGGTGGTTGCTCCGCTCATCAGCTTGTTTCACAGTAACGCAGCGGCCGAGAAGACTGGCAACATGGAATCCTGTGGGGAAAAGATTGCCCCAGTGCATGATCAGGTATCCGGGCGGCCGACCCACCGCCGGTAGATGGGCTTGGAAATCAGGCGTGGACGTGCCGCGAGGTATACGTTCAGTGCGTCGCTGAACTTGAACGGACATAATGTCCCCAGGCCAACCGTCCCCCCTCCCCCTTCCCCCCTTGTTTCCCGAGCGTTCGGGGGTTATTCTGCGGTAGGTGAAGCTGAAGTCTGCATCGAACTTTTTCGTGCACTGTTTTGGTGCAACTTGCTGCTTCGGAACTCGTTGATTAAAAACTAAAATTGTTTCCGGCAAGGGTCGCAGTACATCCCTGATGAAGAAGTGATTAAGACTGATTTTCGATCACCCAGTCAGCGAACTCTTCATGTCGCAGTACATCCCTGATGAAGAAGGGATTAAGACTCGGTACCAATGACCACCGTACCTTCTCCTTCACGTCGTAGTACATCCCTGCTCACGTGGGGGTTAACGAGTGTCTGCTATTACTTAGGTGGCGGCGCGTAAAAGGCACGGTTCAGCCGCGTCGGAGATGCGGAGGATATGCCCATTCCCAGGAAGGAGATAGTGGCTTCTGTCGGAGATTTTATGCACTGGCGTTGCGCGATCGTCCCGGTCACGGCTAGTACGTAATGACGCCTCCTGATCTGGTCCCCGGCGGGCGGGATTCTCCGATTGAAAATGACTTTGGGGACAGCATCGAGGCCTGTTTTCGTGGTGCGCCTCGATCCGCCGTGTTCCTGACCTCCCGGCGACGCTTGGCCGCAAGCCCCTCATCCTGAGCGTCCATGGCTGCGACGTTTGGATCGGGTCGGGATTTCGCAACGCCAGAGGACGCTGTGGAGTCCGACCCTTTTTTGAAAATCGCCTTACGCGGTGCGTTTTATGTACAACTGAGCGGCTTCAGCAGGATCGGGCATTAGCGCGGAAAAGTCGTCGTCGGGTTGCCAAGAGGTGCGCACTGACGTCCTATGGCTTAGCATGCAAGTGCCCTGCGAAAGGGCTGGGGGGTGTAATGAGTGGAGAAACCTATACCTATGTCTCGCTCCGCGAGGACCTCGTCGCGGACCTCGAGCGCAAGGCGCGACGTGCAGATGCCCTCGAATCGCAACGTCGTCTCCTCGAACGCCAGCAGCGGGAACGGGAGGAGCAAGCGCGCAGGCTCCGTAAACGCATGGCGGCGAATGAGGAGCGCTATGAGCGCCACGTGCGTAGTCTTGGAGAGGAAATGCGGGCACTGGAGCAGACCACGAGGGATCGCTTGGACGAACAGCGCCGCAGGTACGAAAGAGGGCTCCAGGCACAACAGGCCTACACAGACAACCAGTTCAAGACGCTGGAACAGCAGGTTCGCGAAGATCTGACCAGGCAGCGGGAAGAGTATCTCGGTCTCTTCGAGCAACAAGCCCGCAGTTTCGACGAAGCGCTGAAGCAGCAAGGCGCTAGTCTGCAGGCTAACATTGACCGTTTGGCAGAATCGATGCGCCTGCGGCTGCAGGACGAGCAAGCCGTTGCGGAAGCGTGGTTGGAGAACCTGGCCCGTGAACTCGACTTCATGCGAGAGCGCTATCGCCATGCGCGATTCGCTCCTGAAAAGATGGAGCAACTCGAGCAGCGTCTCGATCTTGCGCGGGCGAACCTCGCCCAGGGCCTTTATCAGGCGGCCATCGCGGGCGCGCAGGATGCTTTCCTTGGGGCGCGTCAGTTGCGCGAGCAGCTCGAGTTGCAGGAATTGCACTGGGAGCACGTCCGCCTGGCGGCGCGTGAGAGCACGACAGCCGCGCTGCTCCTGCTGGATGAGCACAAGCGCGTCCAATACGAATTGGGTTCGGATATGACGCTCGCGGTGGAGGTCGATTATTGGACCGATGGTCGCTACGAAGCCGTACGGAAGCGCCTGGCGGAGATGGATGCGCAGACTGCGGCGCCCGGGAGCATGATGGACGTGGGAGGGCTCGAGTCGCTGCGCGCAGAGGCCGAAGAGGCGCAGGATGAGGTCATCAGCCTCGTTGCGAAGGCTCGGAACGCTGCCTTGTCGTCCATTCAGCGTCGTGACCTCCAGGAGATGATCCTCGAACGGCTCGGTCAGCTTGGGTTCCAACACGTCGATAGTACCTACGAATTCGGGGATGCCCGGCGCGGCTACCACCTGAAGCTGCGAAACGGTAACGGGGAGGAAATGGTGACTATTGTGGCACCCGCAGGCGATGACTTCGCTAACAGTGTGACTTTCGATTTCTTCGACAACAGTCCAAATGAGCAGGTGCGCGAGCAGCGTTTGGAGCTCATCCGCGAACAGCTTGAGGCCGAGGGAGAGTTGACCGTGGGTGAAATGAAGTGCGACCCGACCTATGTCGCAAGTAACGCCCCCGAAGAGCGGCGCGACTTTGCACGGATTAAATCTAAGGTGCAGGTCGTTGGCCCCGATAGGCCAGAGTGAATGCAAGGGGTTATGACGGTTGCCGGGTTAACGGAGGATTGCGGTCAGAGATCTGAGCGGTCCTCGGTGCGATTTGATTGGGGTGGTGCTTCGGGTGAGCCCAGGCGGTTGAATATTGCGGAAAGCTGCCGCGGGTCGCGAGTGCTCGGTCCGGGAAAGCGTTATGCGATCTGGGTGCAGGGCTGTCCCTTCCGGTGCCCTGAATGTGTCTCGGCCGATTGGCAGGTGCTGCGGCCGAACCGCCTGATATTTTTGCAGGACCTAGTGCAGGAGATCCTTGCGGACCCGGAACTGGAAGGCCTCACGCTTTCCGGGGGCGAGCCGATGTTGCAGCCCGGGGCGTGCAAGCAGCTGATCGAGGGAGTGCGTGCGGTTCGGCCGGAATTCACCCTGATCCTTTACACCGGCTTTTCTTTGGCTGAGTTGCGTGCGCAAGGGCACCCGGACCGGCTGGGACTTCTCGGCAAGACGGATGTGTTGATCGATGGGCGGTACCAACCGGAGCAGAACGACAATTCCGGTTTGCGCGGCTCGGCTAATCAGAGGGTTCACTTTCTCAGCGATGCCTACCTTAAGCTTGGTCACGCCTACTTCACCGAGCGCCCGCGCGAGGTGGAATTGCACCTGCGGGCGGAGGACGTTTTCATGGTGGGTGTTCCACCCAACGGTCTGGATGCCGCGCTGCGAGAGATGTTGTCCCAATGAACTCGCCGTTCGCCGATTACAGCCGCAGGATCTTCGTATGCTACGGTCACGGCGTGCGTGACCTGTTTGTGCCGCCCTGCGGCACTCCGTTATTGCTAGGCGAGTTCCTGCATCAACACCTGCGGGGTATCGGGTATCGCACCATTCTCTTTTACAGTCACGAGGGGCTCTATTTCCTCGATCGGGAGTCGCGTGATCGCGTGATCGAGGGAGATAACCCGCAGCAGGTCATGATGGCCGAGGCTGCTTCCCGAGAGTCCCCGCTGGCACCGGCGCCAGGAGGGCTGTCCCTGCGCCACCGTACTGGCGGGGTGCCCCATCGGCCAAGCGAGCATTCTGCCGCTGCTGTTCAGATGTGTTACCCAGATATGAATCGCCTGAGCGAAATGATCCCGACGCTGCAACGGCTTGTGCAAGACCGCAGCCTGGACGCGGCGATCATCTTCCACTCCGATCACCTCGTCGATTTCAGTGCGAGCGGGTCGACGGTCGAACAGTTCCGGGGGTTTCTCGATCAGCACATACGCTCCTTGCGTGCGGCGTGCCGCCATATCGTAATCTTTTTGTTCGGGTTGGAACTTGAGCAGTTGTCCGCACAGCTTGAAAGAAAGCGGGCCCTGGATCAGCTTCTGGGCCTTGGCGGGGACAAGCCTGTCGCTGGAATCGGGGAGCCGGTTCACATCGGCTCCCCGGAACGGGATGAAGTCCGGCGCCTGGTTCACTATTACCGTCTCCGACATGGCCTCGATGTCGAATGGAAAAGTCTCGACAAGGTCTTGCAACGCCTTACCGCTTCGCTAAAAACTGGTGAGTTTGGTTCGGTACGTCATCAATACAGCAGCGAACGATCTGGCTTGTTGATGGAGTTGGATGCTGCGCTGAATAGGCTGCTCGACGAGCGCAAGGGGCTTGATAGTGAGGGAACCCTCGAGATTACGGGAACCCGAATCGAACGAAAGAGTGCGTTGCAGCGCCTGGAAGACATGGTCGGGCTGGATGGTTTGAAAACGCACATCCGTGGACGACTCAAGCACCGTGCCCATCTAGCGTCGATCGACTCGCACTCTGAAGCGACCTCCGCACCAGAGCTGCAGCGACTACGGGTAACTACTGGCTTTGTGAATCAGCAAGGTCATTTCCTGCATCTGTTTCTGGTAGGCAATCCGGGTACGGGCAAGACGACAGTGGCCCGACTGATTGGCGAGATCTACCAGGAGGCTGGGCTTTTGGAGCTGGGGCACACGATTGCGGTCGGACGTGAAGGCCTGGTCGGTGGCTTTGTCGGCCAAACAGCCCTCAAGACGCAGGAAAGAATACAGGCGGCAATGGGGGGCGTCCTCTTCATCGATGAAGCCTACAGTCTGGCGCAGGGTGGTGAAAATGACTTTGGCCGGGAGGTGATCAATACGCTCATTCATGCCATGAGTGATTACAAGGACCGCCTTTGCGTGATCTTCGCCGGGTATCCTGGCGACATGGAGCGGCTGTTGGCCGCGAATGAAGGGTTTTCCCGTCGGTTGGACGCTCGCATCACGCTGGAGGATTACAGCGCTGAACAGTTGGCCAGTATTTTTGATGCATTGTGTCGCGAGGCACGTCCGTGCGCGACCTGCGATCGCGAATTGGTAGATCTGTTACCACGATTCTTTGAGGAGCTCTACGACCAGCGCTCCCGGGACTTCGGCAATGCGGGCGCGGTAGAAAAGCTTTTCAGCGATATGCAGGAGGCTGTAATCCAGGAACTGGATGTTCCGGCTGAGACGCACGTCTTTGCGCGGCGACATATTCCAGAGCGGTTTCAACAATATCTGGAGCAGATCGAGTCCCGAGAGCGTGGCGGGCCACTCGAGGAACTCGAGGCGCTCGTGGGACTGCGCGGGGTCAAGGATTGGGTTCAGCAGTATGTCGATACCCTACATCTTGACAGCCGGCGCCAGCGTGGGGTTCTCAAGGATAACAGCGCGCAGACAATGATGCATTTCGTGTTTGGCGGCAACCCAGGCACCGGGAAGACGACTGTGGCCCGACTCATGGCTCGCCAGTTCAAGCGCATGGGGCTCCTGAAAACCGATCGGCTGGTCGAACTCACTGCTATGGAACTCTCCGGACAGGCCTATATGGGCCAAACGGAGAAGGCTGTGAAACAGCGGTTCGAGGAAGCATTGGGTGGGGTTCTGTTCATTGATGAGGCCCACCAGCTTGCGCAACCGCACGGCTATGGGCCGAATGCGCTCGGAGCACTTACTCCGCTGCTTACACGGCATGCCGGTGAGCTCATTGTCATTTTTGCCGGCTACCATGAAAAGATGCAGGCGATTTACAAGATTGACCCGGGACTCAAGCGACGTTTCCAGACCATCGTCTTCGACGATTTCACGGCCGAGGAGTTGGTTTCAGTCTTCAAGCAATGCGCCCAGAGGGACGGCATGCAGTGCAGTCCCGCAGCCGAGCAACCCCTGTTGCAACTCTTTCTCTGGATGGTCAAGTCTAAAACGTCGTTATTCGGCAACGCGGCGACTGCGGAGAGAGTTTTTCAGCGTGCAAAGGCGCGTCGCGCTCAGCGCGCCCGAAAGGCCGCTTTCCAGGGCGATCTCAATCTCTTGGAGATCGACGATATTCCTGAACCGGTACATTGTGAGGACCTGCTGTGAACGCCCGCGATGAGCTTTGCAGCAGACTGGATGATGCGCTGAGTCAACGGGGGCTCACGCAGGAGATCCTGCTGTTGCGGTTGGCCAACGGACTCATCGCCCAGTTTGCAACCAGCGAGGCCGACTGGAGGGATGCCCCGCCATTGGAGCACGGTCAGTGGCAGCAAGAGATCAGGAAGCTCGCGAATTCCCTCGCGTTCATGATCGCGAGCGCGGATGCTTACGGTGTAAAGCGTTCGGGCCTTGCTTCCGAGATCGAGCAACGTTCGGCTGACATCGATAGACTCGAGCAGGAATTGCAGGAGCTTGGCGAGCGAAACGAGTCTCTTAAGGACAGGCTTGCAACGCTGAAAGACAGCTTGGATTGTGGACAAGCCGAGCAAGCCGCGCTCGGGCGCGAAGTCCATCTGCTCAACCGCCTACAGGAATTGGTAACGTTTCGCGCTGCGCTTCGCGAACGAATCGGTGTACAGCGCTTGCATGCGCTGGCCAATTGCGAACTGGCGCGCGAGCAGGGCCGCCAGCGCGAACGTGTTGAAGCACTACAGGCGGAAATCGAGTTAGGGTTGGGTAAGCTCGACCAGATTCTGCAAGATAACCTCGGGCTGACGGAAGAGGAATGGAATGCGCTGCGTCAGTCGTTGACGCAGCAAGCATCGTGAGGATACCGATATGGGCGACATGGAGAAGTTGGAGTTCGTGCATCGGCTGGAGCGTGGCTTGGACCATGTGCGGTCGGCATTGCCCGATGCCTTCGACGCGCAGAGCATCGATCGCCGGATCAAACGTGCACTGCGCGATGCCATCCCCTTGAACGCACCGCCAGACTGGGCAGCTCCCCTCGCGGATACTGTGTTGATTGACTGGCACCAGCTTCTTCTCGAGGATCTGGAGCAGTTCATTGAAGTGTTTCACCAGCGTGACCGCCACAGCCTTCAGCTTCGATTCGTCGGGCTGACCGACGAAGCGCTGGCGTCCCAGTTGACCACCGGCTCCAGATTCATGCGTGTCACCCGCCTCCTGGCCGAACTGCTAACGGCGGCGAGCGATGCGGGCTGGATGCTTCCACGCCTGGACCCCGCCCTTTTTGTAGTCCAGGGTGAGCGCATCGATGCGGACTGGCCGGCGTTGAACCAGGCCATGTTCAACATGGAGTCCAACCGTCTCCTGCAAGCCTTTAACGTCGGTTCGATGCACCCAGCCCTGCGCAAGCGCGAGATACCCCATGTTCTCACGTCTGCCGCAGCGACTAGCCATGCTTTTGCCCATTTCGTCTTTTCCACCCTCGCCCGACTTCCTTCGGCTGCGAATCAGCCTTCGTGGCAGAACCAGGTCGAACGTTTTCGGGTTTACAACCCGCATCTGCCCGCGGCCTTGCGCGACTGGTTGCGCAAGTGGCTCCGCCTGGCTCCCGAGTCTGAACTGACTCCGTTGGAGTGTTGGCAGGCCCTCGACGACCTCGTATGCCAACTCGATGCCAGGCGCGAATTCACCGACGTCCAGCATGACTCGGGAGCGGAGAGCCTCTTTGGCCGCACCAAGCGGGGCAACCAGAACGAGGATGCGCTTTTTGTTCTGGAAGCTGCGCCGGGTGTGACATTGCTGGCCGTTGCCGACGGGGTGTCGACGGCCGGTATCGGGACGGGTGGGCAGGCAAGTTTCGTTGTCCGCGAATACCAGGAAAGCGAGCGCGAGCGTTTGGTGGAGCAACTGACCAGGCTCGCGCAATCGAAGACGGCGGCAGCGGATGCCTGGCACTTCGTCGAGTCCTTTTTTGACAATTGCCATTTGGCGATCGTTGAACGCATAAACCGTTACCTCTGCGACGATACGGCAGCATATGTGGGGGACACGATGTCCAGCACGCTGGTTCTGGCTCTGGTACTTGGCAACCGGGCTTTCATCGGCCATTGGGGAGATTCGCGCGCCTACGTGGTGTCGTCCCGCACGGCTGTCCGCCTGACCGAGGACCACAATCAGGAGATGGGGGCACTGATGTCATCGCGGGATTCGATCTATGAGCAACCCGCCGGCGCCGATGCACTTGTCAATGTGCTGGGCCAATGTCGGCGAGACGCTGAGTCCGGAACCTGCGTTCCAGTAGCGCAGGAGGTGTCACGCGACGAGCTTCTACTCCAGCCAGACGAGTGGCTGCTCTTATGCTCGGACGGTCTTCTGAGCGGCCTCAAGGGAGGCAGCGATGGCGAGAAGGAACGGCGCCTCGTCTCGATTATCGATGCAGGTCGAGATGGCTCATGTCGTGAGCTCGCTCGTCAATTGGCCCGTAGCGCAGACGATGAAAAAGGCGACGACAACATTAGTGTCGTCCTGTTACGAACCCAGTCGGGTGAAGACCAGACCCGAAACACGCCAGTGAAGCGCAGGCAGGCAGTTGGGTACGCCCACAGCTAATAAGGAACCACCAGCATGGCTGAAGAGATCTTGCTCAACGTCGCCCTCAATCAGGATCTTTTGCCGAAAGGCAAGCGAGATGTTCCCGTCATTGTCCGGTTTGATATCGAACCCGGGTTGGAGTATCGGCAGAGCCATGAAAGTGTCCCAACGGACGTCTGCCTGCTACTCGACTCCAGTACTTCCATGATTGAAGCAATTGCGCCGGGCGATGCACAGCGAAAGCGTGATGCCGCTGTCGCCGCAGCAAGACAGATGCTTCCGAACCTGGGTGAGAGAGATACGGTTTCGATCGTGTTTTACGACAGCCAAGCACATTTGATCGCGGAGCGTTGGACCCGCGAACGGGCGGTAGAAGCCGACCAAGAATTGAGCACGGTGGAGGGCTATGGCGGTTCGACGAATTTCGAGGCTGCGCTGCGGATGGCGCAGCAGGTTCTTTCGAGCGGCAAGAACAGCAGTCGGCGCGTGTTCTTCCTGACTGATGGCAACGCGAACAGGGGGAACCCGGCGGCTGTAGGTGAGCTAGTCGATCAGCTCGCCAAGGAAGGCGTGACGATCGACTGCCTCGGGGTCGGTACGGATTTCAATTTCGCCTACATGCGCCGGCTCTCCGCTCCCTCGAACGGACTCACCGAACGCATCGAGACTGGGGATCAGGCGCAGCGGTTGTTCAAGCAGATTCTTGCAAACGCGCAAAGCGCCGTGGCGACCAACGTGGTTTTAACCCTTCAGTTTGCCACCGGGCTACGTGATCTCGAAGTGTATCAGTGCGCTCCGGAGGTTCGGTACTATCCTTTGCAACCGGGCGGGGGTGGTCGCTTTGGCGTCGAGATTCCCGTGCGAACCGTGCTACGCGATCGGAGGAACGTTTACCTAATAAAGGCTAATATCGACACCCCTGCCGATACCAGCCAATATCGAATTGCCGATGCGAGAGTCGATTATGATCTGCCACCTGCAGGTCTCACCGGGCAGCGGGCCATGCTTAGGATTTCTGTGAACTGCGTTGAGCAGGGAGAGGCTGTGCGCGATACAGATGTTGATAACCTGTTCTATGAAGCGGAACTGGCGAAATACTACGAGCGCTTCGTGGCGGTGCAAGCGCAGGACTGGGAAGAGGCCTGCGCCATAATCGATGAGATGATCCGGCGTGTCCAGATTATTGACGACCCGGATCGTCAGAGGCATTTCGCCGAAATTAGGGAGAAACTGGCTAGGGATCACCGTCTTAGCGAAGATGATCTGAATAGAATCGGGTCGCGCAGCACCAAAGTAAACCCTGCCAGTGCAGTTTCCGTTTTGGGCGAAGCGGGTGGAGAGGCGACTCTGGATCTAGAATCGTACAACACAGGCGGGAGATAAAGGGAATTGAAGAACGTGAGCGACTGGGCTTGGATCGATGGTGTGCCCCCGGGACCCCAGACTGCGCGCGCGGGGGAGATCTGGACTTTTCATCTGCCCCTCGAGGGAACCGGAGACCCGCCAGCGATCGTGTGGATGGAACTCCCGCAAGGGCTTCAGGTCCGGCCGTCCGCTGGGCACAAGCTTGCCTTTGATTTCGAAATTCCTGTCAGCCTTGGGGGGTCGACCCACGGGATTGAGTTTCGACGGGGTAATAACGAGCTTTTGGACAGGCTTTGGCTGAAGATCCTGCCCGCATCGGAGGGTAAGGCGGCTGCCTCCAAGCGTGTGCCCACAGAAACAATTCGACCGGTAGAACCGGTCCCTGCTGCGATGCCTGATCCGATCACGCATCAAACCAGACCGGTCAGTGACGCGGATGTCGAAGGTCCGGGCTCTGCAGCAGCGGTGCCGCAGGGGATCAGAGGAGAGGAGGCAACCAACCAGAGTAGAAGGGCGCTCGACCCGCAGATGGAGTATGTGGTTCAGGTGTACCGCGGTGGCACCGCACTGCTAAACCTCACGCGGCCGCTGCGCTCCAACCGAAGCCTTCTCATCGGTAAGCTTGGCGGTCTCAGTCACGGTCTTGCCCTTCCAGATATCGACCTACGGCATCACTTCAAGGATCCCGAGGCTGCGGCGCAGTGCTCGCGGCAACAGGCAAAGGTTTTCTGGAGTCAGGGACAAATATATTTGGTAAACACAGGTGAGAATGCGATTCTCTTGCCCGATGGGAGACCACTGAACGCTGGTGAGGATTACAGTTGGCAATTGGAAGAAGAATTGACGTTGCCCGGAGGATTGCGGTTGCGGCTCGCACTCGGGGATTGCTGAGCTCTGTTTGGTCACTCAACGTGGTTCCCATCGTGCGTTCTGTTTTCGCCGTTTCGTGTTTGAAAACCACCAAGCGGGCGGTTCATGGGTGCGGTGCGGGTCGAAAGGATTGGGGAGAGGCAATTCAGCCATTAGTGAGTTAAACCCCAGTGGATGCGAGACTGATGCGATACGATCCCGATCTCGACAGAAATATTTTTGAGGAGAGTGTCGAAGGCGAAATATATCGCATACCGGCTCGTATCGGTGACAAAGGGCGCTACGAAGTCACTGGGGTGCTGTCTGCGGGAGGGTTCGGGGTGATCTACCGTGGCAGGGATCGTCGTCTCTTTGAGAAGAATGTGCTAATCAAGGCCATCCGCTACAATCGGCGGCACCTTCGAGTTCCAAATAACCGAGCAGTTCTAAGGGATGTGGAGCAGCAACGCAACCGCCTGAAGCACGAACTCAAGATGCTTGTCGCCGGGCAAGACCGGGGGATCGGAGGTATTCCAACGTTACTCGACATCGTCACGGATCTGGGATTGGATCTGTATGGTCCCCATGATGACGGGCAGGGTAGGCGACACCACTACTCGTTCGATGATCAATGGCGGGACGAACCTTACCTTATCCTTAGTTACGTGAACGGGTCTCCTTTCTCCGAGGCGCTGACGTTTGAATCGTTTACCAGAAACCGTCTGGGGAACGTACAGCAGGTCATTTTCCAGATCGGACGCATCGTCGCGGCCTTCCATCGCAGAGGGAAACTGAAGAGCGGTGCTGATATTAGTTTCCTCTATCAGGACCTGAAGCCAGCGAATATCATTTTCACCACGGAAAAGCGTCCGGTGCTGATAGATTTTGGAAGCTTCGCCGTTCGGGTCGATGGCAGGACGCAAGCCGCGTTTTCCCGGGTTGGCACACCCGGTTACCAGCCACCTGAGTTCGTCGATGGCACATCCACAGCTTTGCTGGACGAGAGAGTCGATGTTTTTTCCATGGGGATGACGGTCTATCACCTGGTGGGCGGCGTGGCACCGATGGCGGATGGTGAGGGGTACTCTGTGGTAGACCCCGAAGTCATGCGGGGGGTTGAAGCTGCCTGGCGCCAATGGATAGAAAAGTGCATTCAAAGGTCGCCAAATGACAGGTTCGCGAGTCTTAAAACAGCAATCGAGGCTGCGAAGGGCCTGCCGAGATAGCGGGAAAAAAAGTCAAGGCGATGAACTTCCATCCGCAAAGCGAATTGCTGGACCATCTTAACGAGCGCCGATGGCGTGTCGTGCGGCACATTCAGGATCAGCGTTTCTTGAGGCATTGGATAGTTTCGGACCAGGCTTACGGAATGGATCGTGAATTCTTGCTGACAACACTTGATTACCGGGAACTTAATGGGCGGGATCGAAATTTTTGGATACAGGAGTTGCGTGGCGCGTTGCTGCGCGTGGTGAAGCTACTTGGGCAGGGTTCATATAATTTTTTTTCGGAGCCGGTCGATTTGCTGACTTTGAGCAATCAGGAGGACCCGATGCATGCCGAGTTACGTTCGGAAGAACCGGCGGTTGTCCTCACGAATGTCAGTGGGGTGGCAGTCAGGGCGACGAGCGATCCCGACGGCGGGGAGGTCTACATTGGGCGACTGAAGAGCGTGGTGGTCGCGGCGTTGAAAAGCCTCAGGTCACTGCACAAAGATAAGTGTGTGATTCAGCAGTTTAAGATGGGTAGCGTGCGGTTCAATCGAGTTACCCACCAGGTAACGTTTACGGGCGTTTACACTGTGATGCGCATGGACGAGTTTATTGGTTTTAACGAGCGTCGGGCTACGCTGGCGCCGGATCCGAGGTTTGCCGCGCCTGAGGTTCTCGATCCTAAAGGGAGTCTGACTCCGGCAACGGACATCTACGCCGTAGGCAAGCTTGCGCTGCAGTTATTGCTCGGTCATCGCTATCTTCGACAGTTCACACGGGAGCAGCCATTCCCAGCAGAGGCACAGAATCTGATCAATTCGTTGGACCTTCCAGAGCCGTGGCCACGATTTCTATCAACGTGCCTGCAACTCGATCCAGCGCGACGGTTTCAGACAGCAAGCGAAGCGGAGATATTTCTGCTGCCCAAGGCGAAGCGCGTTCAGTCTCAGTCCGGGCGCTATGGCGCAGGCGCAGCACCGTTTTCGGAAATGCAGCGTCCTCGACCCGAATCAGTGGCTGTCGAGGGGATGCCGGGCTCCGCGTCAGCAACAAAACGTTCAAGAGGGGCTTGGTATTATCGTGAAAACCCGGGGCTTCCGGATGGTATGCTGCTGATTTGGGGGGATCGATTGTGTGCCAGAGGGGAGATGCTTGATTATGTTCGTTTGTATCAGGATTTCATGTACAAGTTGAACCTTAACCCGCGGATGTTCTTTCAGACTCAGCATGCTGGGAATGCGGGTGACAACCCGTTCTTCAAAATGCTTCGGGAGAGACTTGGGCTTGAGGTGGTTGTGCTCGACGGAAAAGATGACCCCGCTGTGGTTCTTCAACAGGCCGTCGGAGCGGATATGAAGGAGGTTCGGGACCTTGTTCTGGTGG
>Ga0207421_10005719_pt1 | contig 13822 bp, 9 predicted proteins | sample SodLakKL_010_SED_4_FD_187542 | JGI IMG/M metagenome (GOLD analysis project Ga0207421, IMG submission 187542) | Alkaline sediment microbial communities from Lake Tanatar, Kulunda Steppe, Russia - 8KL_010_SED (SPAdes) (version 2) | ecosystem: Environmental > Aquatic > Non-marine Saline and...
GACCGGCTTTTGCGAGATGATCATGTTCACAGGGACCTATGACGACGGCACCGACCATTCGATGGGCCCGCCGATCTCGCGCGGCCTGCCGGAAGATCCGACGCTGCCCTGGACGCCCTCGAGCCATGTATCAAAGGACTGAGTGACACAGTGTGCATCGTGACAGTGTCAGGAGTGAGTGCTGATGCGGACGAGTTGCGATGAAGGGATGCATCGCACGCTCTTTTCGACAGCGCATTGCAGTCGGGGGCTCGGCGATCGCGCTTGCGGTCGCTGCGCCCGCCGTTCTTGCTGACAACACCGAAGAACTGGCCAGGAAGGCGGCCGACCCGACCGCGTCGCTGATGTCGTTGAATCTGCGCTACACCCGGATCCCGAGCTTCCACGGGATGGATGGCAGTGCCGGATCGAGTCAGTTTCAGACGGTCATCCCCTTCCGCGCCTGGGGCACGAGCAACATCCTGCGGGCGACCGTCAACTACACCAACAGCGGGCCCGCACCGGATGGCCTCTCGGACGTCACGATCTTCAACCTGCTGGTGTTCGACAAGCCATGGGGACGCTGGGGTGCCGGACCGGTGGCCCAGCTTTTGCCGGGCCGCGATGGTGACTCGGACACCTTCGCACTCGGGCCGGCCGTCGGCTTCGTAACAACCAGCGGCCCCTGGACCTACGGGTTATTCAACCAGAACCTGTTCGCGGACGACATCGGCATCAGCAGCCTGCAGCCCGTTCTGGCCTACCAGATGGGCGACGGCTGGGCGCTCGCTGCGGGCGAAGCCCAATGGACCTACGACTGGGAACGCGGTACCGTCGTGAATGTTCCGATCGGTGTGCAGCTGAGCAGGGTCATGAATGTCGGCGGTCAGTCGATCAAGTGGTCGATCAACCCGGAATACAACCTGCGCGATCTCGACGGCCTTCCGGAATGGAGTGTTCGCTTCGGTCTTTCGCTGCTCGTGCCGGGCGGCTGACCGGATCGCACGCGAAGTTGATCACTGGCTGACGTTCGTCGGGCAGAATCCCTTGCGGCAAACCGGTACTTGAATCCCGATGAACGAAACACCCCTGTGCACCGTTTCTGACACCCCCGTTCTGCTCCGGCTTCGGGGCTGGTTCGCGGGGACTGCGTTTGCCATTGCTCTTCTCGCGCTCTTGTCATCCCCAGCGCTTTCCGGTCCCCGCGACTGGACGGGCGTCTGGGACACGCAGTGGCGGGATGGCGGAGCGGTGATGAAACTGCAACAGGACGGTGATCGGGTCGTCGGAACGTATCCCGGGTTCGAAGGGTTCGTGCAGGGCCATGTCGAGAACGACCAGTTCTCGGGTACCTGGACGGATGCCGCCGGTTCGGGCGAATTCACCTTTTCGATCTCCCCGGATGGGCGGAGCTTCATGGGGCGCTTCGGCACTGGAGAATGGTGGACCGGTATCCGCACGGATACGGAGGTCGCGCGCGCGCTCCTCGAGATTCCGGAACTCTCCAGTCCGGAACGCACACTGGAGCGGTTCCTAGTGGCCGGAAATAAGTCGGGCGAGGGGCGAAGCGATCGCCTGGGAGTGGCTCTCCCGCTGCTCGATTACGACGCCGTCGAAGGCCCGCTGACGGTCTATGACCGTATCGGTCTCGCGCGGATGCTGTTCCAGATCGTCGACCGTCTCACGATGCGCATCTGGGAAATCCGGCCGACCCAGGACCTTGGCGAAATACTGGAATATCCGGTCCAACTCACGCAGTCGGGTACCGGTCTCACCTACACCCTCAGATTCCGGCCCATGACGGATACGGATGGGACCGGCTCTCCGGTCTGGCGCCTCGTGGTGCCGCCCGAGGAAGAGATGCGGGCGGCGCTGGACGCGCTGCTCGAGGTCCACGGCGGCGAGGTTCCGCACTCGCGGCAGCATCACGAGCTGCGATCGCCGCGCGACACCATGCGCACCTTCATCGAACAGTGGGATAACGCGCGGGCCGGCAAGAGTGAGCTCTTCCTGAAGACGATGGACCTGTCGCAGATTGCCACGGCTGTGCGCGAGCAGGAAGGTGCGCTGCTCGGCGAGTACCTGATCGAGGTTCTCTACCGCATCGGTCTGCCGCTGCGCCAGGAGATTTCCGATTATCCGAACCGGCGCGGCCCGTACACGCACTTCGTCCACCCCATGGGCTCGGTGGAGATCCACCCGATCGAGCAGGAGGACGGCTCGACCCGCTGGCGGTTCAGCGCGGAGACGATGGCGAGCGCGCGCCACCTGTTCATGGCGCTGGAGGACATGCCGCTCGCGGCTGACACGGTGCGTGCCGAATCCACGCCGTTTTTCACGATCCGCAACCACGTCCGCTCGATCCACCGCGAACTGCTGCGCGAGACCGGCGGCGGGATGGAGCTGTGGCAGTGGATCGCCCTGGCACTGTGGCTGGTGATCAGCATTCCGGTGAGCTGGTTCCTGACCTGGGTCGTTGCGAAGCTCTTGCGGCTGAAGAAGGCCGAAGAGGATCAGATGCTGGCGCCGGAGATCCGCTTTCTTTGGCCGCTGCGGCTGATCTTCGTTGCCGGCATTGGCCTGGTGGCGCTCAGGATCCTGGGGCTTCCGCAGGCTGTCGACATGCCGCTGCGTGTCCTGATCGGCGTGACGCTCGCGCTTGCCGGCGGCTGGCTCGCCTATCATATGGTGGACAAGGTCAGCCGGGTTCTGGAATCGCACTCGCAGCGCTACCGCTACCGCGACGAAGTGTTGCGCTCGCTGGCGACATCGCTGGCCAAGCTGGCGGTGATCGTCGGCGCGGTGCTGTTTCTCGCCGAGATCCTGTCGCTTCCCTACCAGGGCGTGCTCGCCGGTCTCGGTATCGGCGGTCTGGCGGTGGCGCTGGCGGCGCGCAGCACGCTCGAGAACTTCATCGGCGGCATCACGCTGTTCGCGGACAAGCCGATCGAGGTTGGCGACTTCTGCCGGCTGGGGGACCACCTGGGCGTGATCGAGTCGATCGGTCTGCGTTCGGTGAAGGTGCGCTCGATCGACCGAACGGTTGTGACGATCCCGAACGCCGAGTTCGTGAACCTGTACATCGAGAACTTCACACGGCGGGACCGCATCCTGCTGCGCACGACGATCGGTCTGCGCTACGAGACCACGCCGGACCAGTTGCGCTGGGTGCTGGTCGAGATCCGCAAGCTGCTGCTGCAGCACCCGATGGTGACGGAGGAGCCGGCACGGGTGCGCTTTGTCGGTTTTGGCGACCACTCGGTGGATGTCGAGATCTTCGCGTACGTGCGAACCAACGACAACAACGTGTTCCTGGGCGTCCGCGAGGACCTGTTCCTGCGCCTGATCGATATTGTCGATGCATCCGGCACCGGTTTCGCGTTCCCGTCCACGGTGAACTACCTGGCAAAGGACAGCGGGGTGGACCGGGAGCGCACCGAACGGACCGAGGCGATCATGCGCGAACTGCGCGAGGGGAGCCAGTTGCCCTTCCCGGACTTCGATCCCGACACGCGGCGCGACCTGACCGACACCCTCGATTTTCCGCCGGAAGGCACGGTGACCTCGGGTCCGCGGGCCAATGTAAACATGCAACCGGTCAGAGGTGAGTAGAAGACATGAGGGTTCTACTGTACGTGCTGGTGCTGCTGGCGCTCATGAGTGGCGCAACGACTGCGGGTGAGCCCGAGATGGCCGAGGTCACCGGGAAGGTGCTTTATTTCGAACGGATCGCGGTGTCGCCGAATGCCCGGCTGGAGGTCGTCCTGCAGGACATCAGCCGGCAGGATGTGGCCGCCGAGCGCCTGGGCGAGATGATCGTGGAGAACGTCGGGCAGCCGCCTTACGCGTTCCGGATCCAGTACGACCCGGCGCAGATTGATCCGCGCCATACCTACAGTGTGGCGGCCCGCCTGTACGATGGCGACAAGCTGCTGTTCGTCACCGACCAGGTCCACCAGGTGATCACCCGGGGCTTCCCGTCCACGGTCACCCTGCGGCTGCGCCGCGTCGGGGCCGCCCCTGCGCACTCGCTGGGAGATCTCCCGGCGACCTTCAAGGGAACGCTGCCCTGTGCGGATTGCCCGGGCATCGATTACCACCTGAATCTCCTCGAAAACGGCGCGTACTTCCTGCGGGAGACCTACCAGGATCGTGACGGCGGCCCCTTTGATGACATCGGGCGTCATCTGCTGTCATCGGATCGTGACCAGCTCGTGCTCTACGGTGGCCGGGAGGCGCCCCTGCGCTTTGCTCTCGCGGCGCCGGATACGCTGCGCCTGCTGGGGCGCGATGGCGGGCATATCGATTCCGCGTTGAATTACAACCTTTCACGACAACCGGAATTCGAGCCTTTCGAGCCGCAGTTGCTGCTTGGGGGCATGTACCGGTATTTCTCCGACGCCGGTCGCTTCCAGGAATGTCTGACCGGCCTCGACATGCCAGTGGCCCAGGAGGCCGACAACCGGGCCCTCGAGGAGGCCTACGTCGCGGCCAGGGAAAGGCCCGGCGAGGCGTTGCGGGCGAGTCTCGAGGGCCGGATCGCGCAACGCATGCCGATGGAGGGACCTGGACCCGTGGCGACGCTCGTGCCGGAACGGTTCATCGGCGTCTGGCCGGACCTAAGCTGTCCCGAGCCAATCCGCCTCGCGGATTTGGAGAACACCTATTGGCGAGTGACCCTCATCGACGCAACGCACGTGGAGCGGGCGCCGGAGCAGCGTGAACCGCATCTCGTGTTCCGTGAGGAGGGCCGGCTGGCCGGCTCCGATGGCTGCAATCGCATGATCGGTGCCTATGAGCTGGATGGCGCATCGATCGAGTTCTCCGGGCTCGGCACGACCCGGATGGCCTGCCCCGAAGGGATGGCCCAGGCCGAACGCTTCCGCAGTGCGTTGGAGGAAGTGGATCGGTACCGCATCGTCGGTCGCCACCTCGAAATGTTGGATGCGGCAGAGAGGTTGCGGCTGCGCTTCGAGGCAACTGCACTTTACTGAGAACCCGGATGAGTCGGATCCGCGGCATCCGCGGGTTTGGTTCGTCGTGCCCGACAGCACAGCGAAACGAGGAAAACGCGTATGTCCAGTCCCGTCGAGCGTCGCGGATTCAACGGCATCACCCTGAATCGCGTGTTCGTCGTCTCGCTGGTTCTGGTCGCCGCTTTCGGCGCGTGGGGGCTGATCGATCCGGCGGGGATGAGCGGCACTTCGCTCGGCTTTACCAGTTTCATGCTCACCAGTATCGGCTGGTACTGGCTGCTGATCAGCACCGGCTTCCTCATCCTCGCGGGGTTCCTGGCCTTTGGCCCCTACGGTCACGTGAAGCTCGGCGCCGACGACGAAGAGCCCGAGTTTTCGACGGTATCGTGGATTGCGATGCTGTTCGCCGGCGGCATGGGCGCCGGCCTGATTTTCTGGGGCGTGGCCGAGCCGCTCTATCACTTCCGTGAACCGCCCGGCATGCCGGGCGGGACCGCCGAGGCAGCGAGAGTCGCGTTCACGCTCACCAACCTGCACTGGGGTCTGCACGCATGGTCGATCTACGGCATCTGCGCGATGGTGATCGCCTATTTCACCTTTCGCAAGAAGAAAAAGCCGCTCATTTCGACGCCGATCGAATCGCTGTTTCCGGGCGTCACCGGCCAGCGTATCGGTCAGGTCGCAAACGTTCTGGGCGTCTTCGCGGTGGTCTTCGGCCTCGCCGGCTCGCTGACCATGGGGACCCTGCAGATTCGCGCGGGACTCGGCGAACTGGTCGGCACACCGCTGACCTTCGGCATGTCGCTGGCGATCATCCTGGTGATGTACGCAACCTACATGACGTCAACCGCGGTCGGTGTCGATCGCGGGATCAAGCTGCTATCCAACATCAATATGGTGGTTGCAGTGCTGATGGTGCTCTATATCGCCGTGTTCGGGCCGACCGCATTCATCTTCGAGACCCTCGTCGACTCGATAGGGAGCTACTTCACGCAGTTGCCGGGGCTTGCGTTCCACCTGCTGCCTTTCGAGGGCCTGCAGGACTGGACGGCAGGCTGGACGCTCACCTACATGATCTGGTGGCTTGCCTGGGGGCCCTTCGTCGGCATCTTCATCGCCCGCATCAGCCGCGGGCGGACCATTCGCGAATTCTGTGCCGGTGTGATCCTGGTACCCACCCTGTTCTCGCTGTTCTGGTTCGCGGTACTGGGCGGCGGCGCCGTGTTCATCGAGCTCTTCGGAGGCGGCGGGATCGCCGAACTCGTATCCCAGGATGTCAGCCGTGCCTTTTTCGTCTTCCTCGACTTCTTTCCACTGGGGCAGGCACTGGGCTTCGTGGCCCTGTTCCTGATCTTCATCTTCCTGGTCACCTCGGCGGATTCGGGCAGCTTCGTGCTGTCGATGATGACCAGCGACGGCCAGCTGAACCCGCCGCTGCTCTACAAGCTGGTGTGGGGAACGCTGGTGGCCGTGCTCACGGTCGCAACGCTGTTCAGCGGCTCGGTCGAGGTCGCGAAAGCAATGGCCATCACTGGCGCAATTCCGTTTTCCGTGGTGCTGCTGCTCCAGGTGGTGGGTTTCCTGAGGGTGATCCGCAGCGACCGGGCCCGTGCTGCCGTGCGCGCCGTCGAACCCACGGCCGCAAGTCCGGCCGCGAGTCCGGCCGCACGATCATGAGTGTCGCGATGACCCGCATTCGAAGCATCCTGTTCGCCGTGGGATTAGGCCTCCTCCTGGTCGGGTGCGGCGCCGATCGGCAGCCTTTGCAGGTGGGCGGCAAGCCGTCACCCGAGAACCAGATCATCGCCGAACTGGTGGCCGAACTGGCCAGTGAGGCGAATATCCCGGTCGAACGACGGATCGGGCTGGGTGACAGCCGACTCATGGTCGCGGCGTTGAAACGCGGCGAGATCGACGTCTATCCCGAGTACACGGGTGCCGGGCTGGCGCTGCTGGGCCTCGCGCAGCCGCCTGACGCCGCTCCGGATGCGACCCTGCAACTGCTGCGTGAGCGCTTTTCACCGCTCGCCTTTGGGTGGAGCGAACCGCTGGGTTTTGAAAACCGGCCGGGGCTTGCGATGCTGGGCGATCGCGCACGCGCGCTCGGGATCCGCAGCTACTCGGACCTTGCACGCCATGCAGACCAGCTCGCTCTCGGGGTCGACAGCGAGTTCCGGACACGCCCGGTCGATGGCCTCGCGCCTTTGAGTCGGCGTTACGGCATGCAGTTTCACAGGATCGTCGAGCTGGAGATGCGTGACAGGACTGAACTCTACGATCAGCTCATCGACGGTGATCTCGATGTTGCACTCGTCCGCTCGGCGGACGCGCAAATCGAGATCTTCGGCCTCCAGGTGCTTGAAGACGACCTCGATTTCTTTTCCCGTCATGACGCCGCCCTGGTGTACCGACAGGCGGCCCTGCAACGATTCCCGGCGCTGGGGCCGATACTGGCGCAGCTGTCGGGTGCAATCGGTGACGAGCAGATGCGCGCGCTGAGCAGGCGGGTGACGCTGCGCGGTGAAGACCCGCGGGAGGTGGTGCGCGCCGAGTTGATTCGCCTGGGTCTGATCGACGGCAAGGTCGACGAGAAGGATCGGCAGGCGCTGAGCCTGGCGGTTTCCCGTTCCGCGAACGCGGACGGTGAGGCCGGAGCGGTGCTGCGCCAGCTGCGCAGGTCGTTTCCGACGAGTCATGTGAATCTGGTCCGTTCGTCCGACCCATTGGGCTCGGTCGCGGATGCGAGCACGCGGCTCGCCCTGGTCAGCGCGTCGGCATTCTTTTCGCCGGGCTCGGTCGATCCCGCCACCGGTCACCCGCCGTTACGCCCCGGCCTCGAGGCCGTGGCGCTGGTCGGGACCAGCATTCTGCAGGCGTTTGCACTGGAACCCGATGTCAACCGGCTCGAAGACGCCGAGGTCATCGCAACCGGCCCCGAGGGATCGAGCGGCTACAGCGCGGCACAGTCGATCATCGACGGTCTGCAGCTCTCGGCCGCGCTGCTGCCGGTCGAGGGCGATACCGCGGATACCCTGGCGGACTCGCTGATCGAGAGCGGGGCCGACGTCGCGATCCTGATGCAGCCCGTCGGCAACTCGACGGCCCTCACCCTGCTCGAGCGCGGCCTGCCGCTGATCGCGATCGAAAACTGGAACCAGCGCAACAACCGCATCGTCTTTCCCTACCTGCAGCCAGGACGCCTTGTGCCCGCCGACTACGCGCCGTCCCTTTCCGGGGTGCAGGTGCCGGGGTTGAGTGAGCCGGTCGAAACCCTGGTCTCGCAACTCGTGCTGGCCGGACCCGGCCCGATGGAAGCAATCGGGCTTGGCACCCAGGGCCCGGGGGCGAGTTTCATTCCGCGTGCCCTCCCCTTGACCGATCAGGCCGTCGAACACATCAACGCCGCGATCGGAAAAACCGAGGACATCTATCCGGTGCTGCCCCAGGCGCGCGCACTGGCACCGCGGCTGCCGCAGCCCCCGGAGCCCCTCAATCCCTCGCCCGCCGCATCATTCATGTCGCTTCTGGCGCTCACTCTGTTGGTCTGGCTGGCCTGGCTGTTGTTTCGCCCAGCGCGCTCCGACTGAGTACCGGAGCCCACCGGGCCAGACCGAAGACCGCGAAAAAACGCTTTCAGGGGTTGCACGGCAGGCGGCCCCCGGCCCCCGAACCTGTAGGAGGCGAGCCCCCTCGGCGACGCCCTGAGGCTGGAAAACCTTTCGGCCAGAGGCTGGCCTCCTACACGGGCCCATCAGACCGCTGGCGGAGCTTTGGGGCTCACCAAGTCTTTTCCTGGGGTACCCTGTAAGGCCTTTTGCGGGGAGCTGGCCTCAGCATGCCCGTCGACCTGAAGGAACAGGAACACCGCTGCAGCACTCCTGGGCGCCTCCCCGCGGGCGCCGCTGCCGGATCCATTGGTGGGCCCGGGCCTGCTACACCATGAATCTCGAGACTTACGTTCCGGTTATCGTGGTGTTGCTGATGATCATCGTTGGCACCGATATCTCACGCGCCCAGCTTGTGGCCTCGATGCGCATGCCGCGGGCACTGGTCGGCGGTGCCCTCGCCAAGTGGCTGCTTCTGCCCTTGCTCGCGGTGATGGTGATCTGGCTGCTGCGTCCGCCCCCTGCACTGGCGGGTGCGCTGTTGCTTCTGGCCACCAGCCCGAGTGGGTCGCTGTCGAACTACTATTGTTCCGTCGCCCGGCTGAACGTGGCTTTTTCGGTCGCGCTGACCACCATTTCGAGTATTGTTGCGCTGGCGGCGATGCCACTGCTCCTCACGGTCACCATGCCGGTGGCGCTGGGCGTCGAGGCCTTCAGGGTACCGTTCGGCGAACTGATGCTCCGGGTCCTGCTGTCCCTGTTGCTGCCGGTTGCCACCGGCATGGGTCTGCGGCACTTCTTTCCCGACGCCGTCGAGCGCCACAAAAAGACGATCCGCGCTTTTGGTCTGTGGCTGCTCGTACTCTTCCTCGCGCTGGTGTTCTTCGACCAGAGGCATGCGATCGTCGAGATCTTCGCGGAAACCGTGCTGCTCACCGTCATATTCACGGCATTGGCCCTCGCCGCCGGATGGTTCAGCGGGAGGCTTCTGCGTCTGAACCCGGCGGGCCGCGCTGTGCTCGCGATCGAATTCGCAGTACGCAACGTGGGCATCGCCGCCCTGCTGGCACTGACGACTTTCCAACAGCCGGAATTCGCAGCCTTCGGCGCCCTGTTCGTGCTACTTCAGGCACCGGTACTAATCCTCGCACTGGTGCTGAATGCACGCCTGGAAGCACAGACGACAACCGGCACTCGCGCCAACTGACGCCAGGGTCGTTCTTGGCCCAGAAATGCGGCCCCAAGGCCGAACTTGATGAGCACCAAAACTCCGCCAGCGGTCTGATTGGCCCGTGTAGGAGGCCAGCCTCTGGCCGATTGGGTCGCCCCGGCGCCGGGTCGCCGAGAGGGCTCGCCTCCTACAGGGTTCTTCCTCTGTAGGAGGCCAGCCCCTGGCCGATTGGGTCGCCCCGGCGCCGGGTCGCCGAGAGGGCTCGCCTCCTACAGGGGGTTATCGTGGTCCGACCTCGCGAGTCGCACAGGTCAGCTGGCTTATCCTTGCTATACGCGACGATGACAACAGCTGCTGAAGCTGGTAGAAAAAGGTGGGATAGTCGTTCCGGGTCGGCATCTGCGGCACGGCGCCGCCTCCCCGTCCAGCGGTCCATCACAGGAGCCAACAGTGATCAGACTTCCGCTCAACGGCGCCCGTCTTGCTCTTGCCGCGCTCATACTTATGGTCGTCGGCGGCTGTGCCGGCCTCGACCCGGCCCGCATTCCGCCCATTGATACCGCCGCCGATACGCAGCCCATGCCCGGCAAGGTCGTCTGGCACGACCTGCTCAGCGAGGATCCCCCGGCCGCACAGCACTTCTATGCCGGCCTGTTCGGCTGGACCTTCCGCGACGTGGGTCTTGGCCGCGGACAAAACTATACGGTCATCGAGCACGACGGCCGTATCATTGGCGGATTGGTTGACGCCCGCCGCATCGGTGGCGATGTCAACGTGTCACGCTGGATTCCCGTGCTCTCCGTTGCGGACATGGCCGCGGCCCTGGCCGCGGTACGCACTGCCGGCGGCACCGTCTACCAGGCCCCGCTGGATATCCCGCAACGGGGCCGTGTCGCCGTGGTCGCTGATCCGCAGGGCGCCGTGCTGACGTTGCTCGAGCCCCGCGGCGGCGATCCGGCGGATCGCCGCGCCGGGCCTGGCGACTGGCTGTGGAACGAGATCTGGAGCTCGGATCCGGACGCGACCCTGGCCTTCTACCAGTCTCTCGTGCCGGAGTACGAGGTTGAACGCATTGGCGACGCCGACAGCAATTACCGCTACCTCAGCGCAGACGGTGCACCGCGGGTCGGCGTGACGGCGATACCGGTGGATCGCATTGCGGACACCTGGATGGCTTACGTGAAGGTCTCGGACCCGACAGCCACGGCCGCCGCCGCCGAGCGCCTCGGCGGCGCGGTCCTGCTGCCGCCCCGGACGAACCCGCTCGGCGGCGAGGTCGCCATCCTGAACGATCCCACCGGTGCGGGTTTCCTGGTCCAGCGCTGGGAGCCCGATCCCGGGCACAAGGCTGCCCGCTGAACCCAAGACGCCATGGAGAAAAAGCACATGCGACCCGTCCCGGTTCTGAGCCATCTTGGCCGCATCAAGTCCAGCGCTTGGCGGCGCACACTCCTCGCTGCGGGCTCCCTGTCGATCTGTCTTCTGCTCACCGGCTGCTCCGGCGGTGGCATCTACGCCAATATCGGCATCTCCGGTCCGAGCGTCGACCTCGGCCCCGTGTCGGTGCGCACCGGCGTGAACCTCGGACGCCGGCTCTGAACCTCCGGCCGGGCGCGCACGTATCGTCCACGGATCCAGGGAGAGGAGCGCCGTGAGAGTCTTGCAGGATGTCTTCGCGGGCTATCGCGCCTCGCTGCAGTTGCTTGCACCGTTCACTCTGATTCACCTGTCGGTCCGCCTGCTGGCGGCGGCGGTCATCGTGCCGGTATCGGGTGTTGTGCTGGCCGCCGCCCTCGCGGCATCCGGACAGCACGCAGTCACCGATCAAGACATCGCATGGTTCCTGCTGACGCCGGTCGGGTTCGCCGGGGCGCTGGCGCTGATCGGCCTGTCGATCGTCGGCAGCGTCCTCGATGTCGCCGTGATGACCGATACCCTGCGCCGACAAGAGCACAGGGTGTCCCGGGCGTTGCTTTCGGGGCTGGGGCTCTTTTTCGGGCGCTGCGCCGGGCTGTTCGCCTTCGCGGTGCAACTCGTCCTGCGCGTTCTGCTGATCGCGGCGCCATTCCTGCTGGTCGGCGCAGCGATCGCGTGGCTGGCGCTCGGCCGCTACGACATCAACCATTACCTGACCTACCGGCCGCCGGCCTTCCTTGCGGCCGCAGCGATCGGCGCTGCGCTGCTGGCGGGCCTCGCCGTCGTCCTCGTGGTGCGGTTGTCGAGCTGGGCCATCGCCCTGCATCTGTTCCTGTTCGCAGAAGTGCCGCCGCGACGGAGTTTCGCCGAAAGCGCGCGCCGGCTGCGGGGACAACGGATGCAGATCGTTGGGCGGATCGTGGTTTGGGCCCTTCTGCGCAGTCTGCTGGTGGCGCTGGTCGCCGGTATCGTCGCGTTGCTGGTCAGCGGGGCACAACAGCTTTTCGGGGCGAACCTGCGCGTACTGGCCTTTTCGATGGTCGCGCTGCTGCTGCTCTGGGGGCTTGCGAACGCCGTGGTGTCCGCCCTGGCCAACGGGGCGCTCGCGTTCCTGCTCGACCGGCGCTACCGCGAGGCGACGGGGGATGTGCCGGAGAGCACTCGGGCCATCGCCCGACGCCCTGTGGCGGCCGGGGTGCTTCCGATTTCGCTTCTGCTCGGCGGCGTTGCGGTCGCGCTGGGCGGAGGCCTCTACCTGGGTGGCAGCCTGGCCGAACGCGTCAGCGCCGAACGCGAGGTCGAGATCATCGCCCATCGCGGCGCGTCCGTGGCGCGGCCCGAGAACACCATGGCTGCCTTCGAGCAGGCGCTGGTGGAAGGCGCCGACTGGATCGAGCTCGACGTGCAGGAGACCGCCGATGGCGAGGTCGTGGTCGCCCACGACAGCGATTTCATGAAGATGGCCGGCGTCGATCTGAAGGTGTGGGACGCCACGATGGCCGATCTGGTCGAGATCGACATCGGCAGCTGGTTCGACCCCGCCTATGCCAGCGAGCGCACGCCGACCCTGCGCGAGGTCCTGCTCGCCACCCAGGGCCGCGGCAAGGTCCTGATCGAGCTGAAATACTACGGCCGCGACGTCGCGCTCGAACCCCGTGTGGTGGACATCGTCGAGCAGACGGGGATGACGGCCGATGTCGCCGTGATGTCGCTCAAGATCGAGGGCGTGCGCAAGATGCAGGCGCTGCGGCCCGACTGGACCCACGGGATCCTGGCGGCCACCGCGGTTGGCGATCTTGCCGCCCTCGATGCCGATTTCCTGGCGGTCAACACCGGGCAGGTCTCTCTGGACCTGATCCGCCGGACCCACGCGCAGGGCAGGAAGCTGTACGTCTGGACAGTCAACGACCCGGTCACGATGGTGCGCCTGATCTCGATGGGTGTCGACGGACTGATCACCGATGAGCCGGCACTGGCTCGCCAGGTCATGGAGGCGCGCAACCAATTGTCCGCACCGGAACGCCTGCTTCTCTGGGTCAGCGACCGATTTCGGCTGAAGAGTTTCGATCTCGTGGCCGAGGAAGCCGGCGAGCACGAGGGCGACCGACAGGCAGCCGGCGGCGAGGAGCGTACGTCGACACGCCGTGGACTTGACGCGGCCCAGGTGGGTCAGGCCGCCTTTTCGTTCCCCGGCCCTCTCTGCTGAAGGCAATTGCACCCGCAGTCGGCGGCCGCTTTGGCCGATTCGATACGGATGGCGTCATGGTGCCCCCGTTCCGTGCACTTTCCCGACTGTTCTGCCCGGACCGCTCCTCTATAGTGGGACGCGTTCGGTGAGGGATCCCATTGGCAGCGCTGACCGACCAGGATCATAGGTGCACAGCACTGATCCCAAGATCCGGGGATTCGTTCCACTCCTCGCATTCATGGTTTTACACCGCGGCTGCGTTCGCGAGAGACACATGGCCTTGCCGGACGCGCATCTGTAACCGGGCGGAACCCGAAAAATCCTGAATGTGTTACTGCATGGCTACTGCGCGCCGGCGCACTGATGCTGCACTGGCCGATCCACTTGATGGGCCCGCTGGATTTCATTGCAAGGGCATACATTGTTCTTGCACTCTCAAACAATGAGATTGGAGTAAAGAAAAATGGATCGCAGAGTTCTGCTTAAA
>Ga0207421_10005720_pt1 | contig 13819 bp, 12 predicted proteins | sample SodLakKL_010_SED_4_FD_187542 | JGI IMG/M metagenome (GOLD analysis project Ga0207421, IMG submission 187542) | Alkaline sediment microbial communities from Lake Tanatar, Kulunda Steppe, Russia - 8KL_010_SED (SPAdes) (version 2) | ecosystem: Environmental > Aquatic > Non-marine Saline and...
ATAGATAAAGCCATAAAAGCTTTGGACATCAGAAATGTACCGGCAAAGGAATATATTAAAAAGGTGTTTTACAGTGCAAAGTAAAGCAGATTCTGGGGATTTATGGCGGCGACGAGTTTAAGTTTTCAGCCAATGTCGGGCCTCATCTATCCGGCTGTTTTCATAGGTTTTCATCTCCACACCGGGAAATACCTTATCCAGTTTCGAAGTGTGTTTCAGTTTATCATCACTTCCGACAATGGCGACTTTACTCATATTGCTATAATTTTTAATCGCTAGTTTCAAGTCTTCCAATAACGCACCGACGGTGAAATCCGGAAATTCCTGCATGCATATAAGAACATTGACCTTTCCGTACCTTTCGACCTTCTCTTCTAAAGCCGGCCGGATCTTATCATAATCCTCTTTTTTAAGTTTTTCCCCGATTTCAAGTTCCAAAATAGGAAGATCTTTATCATTAATAATTTTTACCATTTTTATCCCTCCTCGTACTAACAATATCTCCTACGGAATGTCCAGTCTAGAAAACTTTGTGTTTCGCTGTGTGTATTAGCCTGCTCGATTTTCTTCTCTTTTTTTAATTTCCATTGTTGCAATAATTCCTCCGATTACAGCGAATACCATAATGATTGTCACAAACAATCCTCCCCAGATTGCGGCAAGGATGGCACTGAGGATCAAAAAAACTCCGATTTTTTTGTCTTTTGCTGCAAGGGACATTATGCCAAAGATAATAACTAGAAAAGAAAAAAACACACCACCCCATCCAATATTCTCAACAAAGGAGAGGACTTCCCAATCGATTCCGCCACCAATGAGTAATGTTATGAAGGTTGTACCTACAACGACTGCTCCTGCAATGATCGCAATTACTCCTCCTGTTTTTTGCATATGAATCCTCCTTTACAGCTGGTTCCAAAATAACAAAGCTAATGACATGGCAAAAATTCCAATAATTATATCTTGGAATTTTTTTTATATTTGTTATTACAATAACTACCCTTTTTTATCCAAATATAACAATTTACTGATTAAAATCCGTTAACACAGGATTTAAGTAGGGATTCCCTTCGTAGTTGCAATTTCATGATTATACTGAGTAAAAAAACGGTTAATGCATTGAGCTATGTTCCCACTCTAATGCTAATTGTAGGAGTTCCACCGTGATTATGCTATAATAAGAGCATCTTAATAATAATTCTTAGAGGTGATCCATTGTATTCAGGAAATCAATATATTATCTTATTCTTTGTTTACGGCTTGGCCTTTTTCTCCATGGGAATCGCGGCATTTCTTCAAAACACATCGGAAGAAAGCAGTTTTCCACTGCTGAAGTCCATACACTTTTTAGGCTGTTTCGGCATCATCCACGGAATTACGGAATGGATTATCATGCTGAGAATTTCGGACATGGTTCCCCAGTACCGACTGCAGCTCTTAGTCCTGGGTACCTTTACCAATGCATTGTCCTTTGCGTTCTTATGGATGTTCGGCGCAAGGCTTTTACAAACAAAGGGCAAGGTTAAGCTATTGATCGAAGGTCTTCCCTGGCTGCTCTTCGGATTGTGGCTTTTGGGAGCTGTTGTTTCGTATTCCATTTATCAAACCACAACCCTGCACTGGATTTTTATAGAGGATACCCTCAGTCGATATTTTATCGGCTTTCCCGGGGCGGTAATTTCCGCCTATGCACTATATAAAAATGCGATAACCATGAAAAGCTTGAATATATACCGCGCCGCTTTGAAGTTGAAGGCAATGGCCGTGGCCTTTTTCCTTTACGGAATTCTCGCGGGGGTTGTTGTGAAAAACAACCGCTTTTTTCCGTCAAATATCATTAACCGGGAAAATTTCTTCAATCTTTTGGGTTTTCCTGTGGAGTTGGGGAGAGGGATCGCTGCAGTTGTGATCACTGTATTATTTGTAAGCGTCATTAAGGTTTTTCAATGGGAAATCAACAAAAAAATCAAGCGCTTGACCAAACATCAAATTGTCAGTAACGAACGTAAAAAAATGGGACAGGAGCTTCATGACGTTATCATTCAAAATCTTTTTGCCACGGGAATGCAGGTGGAAAAGGTTATTGCCATGGAACCGAAGGCGGAGTCCGTAGAAGATCTGTATTATATCAAAAATAACTTGAATGATACCATTACCCAGGTGCGGCGATTTATAGAGCAGACGGCCAGTGCGAAAATTCAAATGGAGGACTTGAAACTCAGACTGAGGGACTTAGTCGATAATTTTGAAAAAGTCTGTCCTATCCCCATGGAACTGCAATATCATGTAGCGGAAGTCACCCTGGGCTCGTTATCCCAGGAAAAAGCCACACAAATCTATTATATCGTTCAAGAGGCCTTATCCAATGCCATTAAACACTCTGAGGCCCATCGAATAACCGTAGACATCAAAACCACCTTAGATGGGGTTACAGCAACTATAAAGGACAACGGTAAAGGCTTTAGCGTACAACAGATCCCCGAGGGGGGACATTACGGTTTGATTTCCATGAAAGAACGGGCATCGGATGTAAAGGGACATTTGGATATTCAAAGCAATGATAAGGGAACACAAATATCAATTACGATCCCATGGGAGGAATCTGAGGATGCAGAAGAAAGCAATTAACATACTACTGGTGGACGATCACGCAATTGTACGTTATGGAATACGATCACTGATCGAAAGAACCGAGGGTGTTGAAGTATGCGGTGAAGCGGAAAATTTGCAAGAGGCTTATCATAAAGTTTCCGAACTGGTACCGGATATCGTACTTTTAGATATTCGACTGCCCGATGGAGACGGGGCAGCGGGCTGCAGAGAAATAAAAAAACTTGCCCCGGGGGTAAAGGTGATTATTTTAACAGCCTACGCCGAGGATTCCATCGTACTGGAAGCGGTACGGGCGGGAGCGGAAGGATATCTGCTGAAAAATATTGACAGCAACAATATTATTACGGCTATTCGGGATGTGGCCGAGGGAAAACCGGCCCTGGGGGACACCATCGCAAGCCAAGTGATGAACGCACTGAAAATGGACCGGAAGGAAACCGAAGACCTGACCCCTCAGGAAAAGAACATTCTAGAGCTGGTCAGTCAGGGGAAAACCAACAAGGAAATCGGGGAAGTCCTGTATATATCCGAAAAAACCGTTCGAAATAATGTAAGTAAAATACTGAAAAAGATCAATGCCACGAACCGGACCATGGCAGCGATTTACTGGTCCAATCGCAGAAAATAAAAAAGAGGGACATTTGTCTTTAATAATAGAGGCATTTGACATATTTATCACATTTCATTTCCCATGTATGATAAGAATGTAACAAAGACGTTAACTTTATAACAAACAAGTTGACCTCGAAGATTTCATTTATTGTTGCATTACAACAGAAAAAAACGGGAGGTAATGGATAATGAAAAAAAGAATGGCCTTATTATTAGCAATTATACTTGTGGCATTAGTATTTGTGGGATGTGCCCAAGACGCAGGAGAAGCAGCGGAAGTTGCGCCTGAAGCTGGTGAATCAAACGAAGCAGGAGATGTAACAACTGATGTACTTGTTATTGGCGGCGGAGGTGCCGGTTTAGTATCGGGTATTACCGCAGCTGAAAATGGTTCAGATGTAATTCTGGTTGAAAAAATGCCGATGCTAGGCGGAAACACATTGATTTCTGCAACAGGTTTTACAGCTTCGGATACAGTTTTACATGAAGAAGCCGGAGTGCCTTTTACCGTAGAAGACCATATTGACAGAACCATGACCGAAGGAAAAGAATTACCGAATCTTGAGTTAGTAACGTTATTAGCGGAAGAAAGCAGCAGTGCCACTGACTGGTTACTTTCTTTAGGACTAAGCTATGAAGTACGGGTAGATGAACCTTGGTGGATCGTTCCTACAGAAGGACATTTTGGATCTCAAATGATCGCAGCATACAGAGAAGAAGCTGCTAAACACAGCAACTTTGATATTAGAGTAAACAACAAAGCAACAGAACTGGTAGTTGAAGATGGTAAAGTTGTAGGAGCAATGGTTGAAGATACTGACGGAAACGAATACACAATCAAAGCAAATTCGGTTATATTGGCTACCGGCGGATTTGGGAATGCTCCTGAGTTAATCGGGGAATACAATCCTAAATATGCAGGAGGTACCGGAGTAATGAGTACGGCGGGTCCAACCGGAGACGGGTTTAGAATGGCAGTAGCGATTGGTGCGGATGTAGTGGATATGGAACACAACATGATGAGACCTCTTGCAACACCGGGATACTGGATTAGAGAAACCGTAATTAGCGAAGAAGGAATCGGAGGAATCCTTGTAAATAAAGGGGCAGTACGATTCACTGATGAAACACAGCATAGATGGGATATGGTTCCGGATGTTGCAGCACAGGAAGAGGGAATTGCCTTTGTAATCTTTGATCAGGATGTGGCAGATACGAGCAACGGACAAGCAGCAATTAAAAATGCCCACTCAAGAATGGTGGAGGCGGACACCGTGGAAGCCTTGGCAGCGGAACTTGAAATAGATGCTGATATCCTTCAAGCTACCATCGATGCATACAATAACGGAGAAGATGAATTTGGCAGGGCAACGATGGGTAAAGTGAAAGCTGCACCTTTCTACGGTTTCCAAGTAGAGCCTTCTTCACACTACACCATGGGTGGAATAGCCATCAATAGAGATGCTGAGGTTCTTGATACAGACGGAAATCCGATTCCTGGATTATACGCAGTAAGTGAAGTTACCGGCGGACTTTATGGAGCAGGCCGAGTGGCTGGAAACAACACCTTAGAAAATGTTGTATTTGGTAAAATTGCAGGAGCAAATGCTGCAGGTAAATAGTTGTTAATTAAGTTCCTCCTTAATTAATATAAATGCGATGTTCGGTTGTTACCGAATGTCGCTTTTTTTATAATGTATATGACTGGACAAAAAAAGGTATCAGAATTTACAGAATTAATATTTTTATGTTAATAATATAACAATGTATAGAGGCGCTGATATTTTTATCACCTAAGAAAATGGTGGATATTGGATATGGATATTCGTGTGGAAAGAGCGAAAGCGCTGTATCAAGAGGATACGGTAAAAACCCTTAGAAAATCCCCTGATTAATAAGCTTTACAAGAATTTCTTGGAAACCCCGGTGGTCATAAATCCCATAACCTGCTGCATACTTATTGTACCGCCCGAGAGAAGTTGCCGGCAGAAACGGTAAACGAGCCTGCGGTAATGCCAGTCAAAGAACTAGGCTTGCCCCTAGTCACGGTCAGTGCCAAAACCAATGAGGGAATCAGACGACTAAAAGAAGAACTGATTGTGCAGGCTCCGAAGGGAAGGATGATCCTGCCCCAGGTTCAGGTTATAAGGGATATCTTGGACCAGGATGCCACGATGATGGTCTGTAAGGAAACGGAACTGAAAGAAGTACTGGGTCGACTAAATGCACCGCCGAATTTAGTGGTGACGGACTCCCAAACCTTCGGCTACGTTGCTGAAATTCTCCAGGAGACGAAGTTTTAATTGTCGAGGGATGCGCTCATCACCGCCAGGAGGATGATATAGGAACTGTGAAAATTCCACGATGGCTGGAAAAAGTAGCGGGGGATAAGCTGAACTTTACCTGGTGCTCGGGAACCGCCTTTGAAGAAGATCTGGAAAAATACAAACTAATCGTACACTGCGGATCCTGTATGCATAACCGTCGGGAAATGATGAGCAGGATTCGACGGGCCCAAAACCATAAAATACCCATGGTAAATTACGGCGTATTAATCGGACATGTCACGGGGATTTTAGACAGAGTAATTGAACCTTTCCCGGAGATCAATACTTAAAAGAAGGGGCTATGGTTCTTAAAGAGAATTTCAAAAAAAAAGAGGATTTTAGTACTAATTTGTAGAATTATTATTAATACGAACCAGGCGGCTGGAAATATTCACAAAAACAGAACTAGGGGGGGGATTTATTTGAACGGAAGCATATTCCATCACACAATGATGAAAAATAAGGTTCCTATCTTCATAAGTTTCCTACTGCTAACAGGCCTTACAATGATAGGCGAAAATCCATTATTACCGCAAGAAATCAAAGCGGCAGAAAGAGTGAATCCCGGTGCCTATGTTGAATTTGGAACCTATAATGAGGAACCTATTCTATGGCGGGTAATCGATCAGGATGAGGAAGGAAACTCCCTGCTGTATTCAAATAAGATACTAATGCTTAAAGCTTTTGATGCGAAAGGAGATGCTCACAGTGATTCAACCAGACAAGATTCAGGGAGTAATAACTGGAAAGAATCAACCCTTCGCCAATGGTTAAACAGTTCAGAAGCAAGAATTAATTGGACAAAAAATGAACCGAATTACAGGAATGTTTATCAGGGATGGAATCCATATCATGAGGAAGCGGGTTTTTTGCATGAAAGTAATTTTACAAAGGAAGAACGAAAGGCGATAAAGTCCTCCACCATTACAACCAAAAGCCATTTGATAGAAGGCGGAGAAAGCTATACCACCGAAGATCAAGTTTTTTTATTATCTAAAGAAGAATACAACAACTATAAACTTAATTTGTTAGGGGAAAGTCAACCGACGAGCAAAGCCGTGGAAAATTCGAGTTTTGTGGATAGCAACCTGAATCCTGATAAAAACTGGTCTAAGTTCCTGCGAACGAAGGATTCCGGAACGAATCCAAGTGCTCTTTACAGCGTTGGGATTACTGGAAATGTAAGCGGGGGCACATATGCCTATCGGGGAAGTATCGGTGTTGCACCGGCTTTGTGGTTGAACTTAGAAACATTAACCATAAAATTTGAAGAAGGTTCTGAAGAAAGTCCCCACAGGATACTGGGTAGGGATAGAGATTCTGATGGGACCCTAAGGGAAAATGAAGAACAAAGAAAAAAAGGCTTGATCGCACCATTAATGATGATCACGTTTACAGGAGCGGGTGTTTATTATTTAATCATCTCCATCCAACAATTGATTTCTAAGAGCTCGATACATTTCAATAATTTCCTGATACTCTTCGCTTTCCCGCTTGTAACGGTTTCCATCGGCATCGGTATAGTGATTGTTTTGGATCAAGGGGGCGCGATCATGGATTTCTTCCACCAGCTGTAAGTGCAGGGGCTTTTCAACGCCCGCCTGTTCCAGTACTAAAAGGGGAAGAGACGTAGCATTTTGTAATGGCAGTTCCTCTTCTTCCAAGGAATAATTTGCCCAGAGAATATAAGGGACGGTGTGAAGCCTTAAATCATCCTGAAGTTCTTCCAGAGTCTCATCTCCCACATAACCCATCTCCCGATACAGATCGAAATTATTTCCGAACATCGGAAGATGATCTCCGAAAAACAGCAACAAAGTGGGCTCATCGGATTCTCTTAAATAATTCACCAGTCGTTTTAAGGCCTGGTCGGAATAATGGAGACCGTCAGCATAGGTTTGCAGCATGGATGCCTGCCTTGCATTTAAATTATGATCGAAATCAATTACGGGCTCGTTTCTTTGTTCATGGAAGGGAGCATGATTTTGCATGGTCAGGGTATAGTTAAAAATCGGTTCCTCGGATTCCTCCAGTTGATTGATTAAAACATCGGTTAAGTAATCATCGGATACAAAGGGTCCCAAAGTCTGAGGATCATCCAAATCTTTCAATGCGGTAAAGTTATCAAATCCCAAGTGGGGAAACACTTCATCCCGGCGATAGTACCAGTGGTGATAAGGATGCAGGGCCTCGGTTCGATATCCCTCCTCTTTAAAAATCGACGCAAGGGAAGGCACAGGGCCGTAAATTTCATTTCGATAAACGATATGCCAGTCCGCAGAATAAGTTTTAAGACTGATACCGGTTAATACTTCGAATTCTGTATTCGCTGTACCGCCGCCAAATACCGGTACGTATACCTCTCCGTGGATACTTTCTTCTCGTAAATTCTCAAAGTTTTGAATAGGGTTTGGAGAAAAATCTCCATCCAACAGATTAACATCCCAAAAGGCTTCGCTCATGAAAATAATCACATTGGGATCCCGGTCCTTAAGCCTTGAGGCATTTTGATCTTTCTCGGAGGCATTCTCATCCATTAAGCGTTCTTCCAGATCCCCCCATTCCATTGAAGCATCCGGGTCCGCATCCACCGCGGATCTCGGAAGAGAATAGATAAATCCCAACTCCCAGGGGCCATAAGCCTCGGCGTAAAGGCCCTGTCCAAGGAGTAAGCCTCCTAAACAAAGCCCTAATACGGAAAGGGCACTGATTTTCATGTTTTGATAGGGCTGTTCACCAAACCATTTCTTTATAAGTCGATACAGACCGAAGAGTACCGGTCCTCCCAATATAATTACGGAAAGGGAAAGAGGGGTTATTAGATTCGGAGTTAAAGCAAAAAATTCCCGAACCAGAAAAATATCCTTCGGCTGAAAAGGTACGCTTCGAAGATTGATTTTATTGCCGTTGATAATTCCAAGGATCATGCTCCCGACTAAAATAAAAAAAACCCCTCGGTAAAGCTTTCCGAAACAAAAACCGAAGAATATGGAAAGTCCCATGAGCAATATGAGATTCACCAGAAAAATGATAGGGTTTCCAATGATCCACTGCAGAACTTCGGTTATCCCTGTTCGAAATAAATATTCGCTAAATATAATCGGTATACTCATCAGTAAACCTAATTTTAATAGATATTGTTTGTTTTCTTTCATAGGTACTCCTCGATTCTATAATTATCAATCATCTGTATTATATCAATAAAATGTTTCATTAATGCATCATGAATCCGGCAGGAGATAATACCAACCGCAGATTTCTCTTAAAAGAAAATTTTGCGTTTTTTATTCCATGAAAAAGAGGGTATATAGTAAAAAAATGTTTAAAATCCATGGGAGTGATCACTTTGAATACAGTTAAACGGCTGACTAATGCTTACAATAATGCCAAGGTCGAAATAATTGATGAAAAATCAAAGTATTTTATTTTTAGCGACTGTCATAGAGGCAATGGAAGTATGTCCGATGAATTCAGCAGAAATGAAAACACTTTTTTATTCGCCTTAAAGCATTATTTCGACAAGGGCTATACCTACATTGAAGCAGGGGATGGAGATGAGCTTTGGGAGCATAAGTTCGGACACATAAAAAAAGCCCACGCCGGTGTATTTAGCAGGATCCGAAAATTCCATGAGGATGGCCGTTTTCTTTTGCTTTATGGTAATCATAATATATTCTTAAAAAACAGGAAATATGTCCGGAAAAACTACGAGACTTTTTATGATCATTATTATGAGGTTGAAAATGATCTTTTAAAAGGAATTAAACCTCAAGAGGCATTAGTATTGAAGATGGAAAAAACCCGGCAGGAGGTTTTCATAGTCCACGGACATCAGGGAGATTTTCTAAATGATCAATTGTGGCCCTTTGCCATGTTTTCTTTGAAATATTTTTGGAGATTTTTACATTCCTTTGGTATTCGAAATCCTGCCAGTCCTGTAAAAAATGTTCATAAGCAGCACAAAATTGAGAGAAACTATAATAAATGGATTAAAGAAAATAAAAAAATGCTTCTTTGCGGACACACTCATAGGGTAAAGTATCCGAAAGAAGGAGAACTTCCTTATTTCAATACCGGTTGCTGTGTATATCCCAGAAGAATTACCGGGATCGAAATCACCGAAGGTAACATCTTATTAGTACAATGGCGGACGACCCCGGATTCAGAGGGAATTCTTAGAGTACAAAGGAAAGTACTTCGGGGACCGGAACCCATCGGAAAGTTTGATATTCGGTAAGAAAAAAATATTCCGGTAAAGTTTTCATCGGAATCCGCTCCATAAAAATAAGGAATTTCCGTATTTATTGAGTCCTTTTTTTACACCGCCTCTCAGTTTGAAGATGTGCATAGTGTCATAGTTAAAATAGAAAAAAGGGGGAAATAACTATATGGTAAAGCAAGTCTTACATTCTTTTTTTAACAGCCTTGAAAAGGGTGGTCTTACTGTTGAATACTGGGATCGCGATGTAAGAAAATACGGTGAAGAGGAGCCGGAAGTTAAAATTATATTTAATGAATCCCCACCGAAATCTCTTGATTTTTCAGACCCGATGATCGCTCTTGGTGAAGCCTACATGGACGACATTATCGATTTCGAAGGAAATTTTGATGAAGTAATGAAAATAGCGAAGGGCAATAAAAAATCGTTTAAAGGAAAGAAAAAAGAATTATTAAAAAAAACTTCAAAACTGTTGAATAAAAATCATATTAAGGATGAACAAAAAGAAAATATTCAGCAACACTATGATTTAGGAAATGACTTTTTTTCTCTATGGCTGGATGACACCATGAGTTATTCCTGCGGATATTTTAAAAGCCCGGAGGATACGTTGTATGAGGCTCAGATGAACAAGATCGACCATGTCTTAAAAAAACTTCAGTTAACGCCCGGTGAAAAACTGCTGGATATCGGAAGCGGATGGGGATGGCTGATTATAAGAGCCGCAGAGAAGTACGGTGTAAAGGCCACGGGAGTAACAATCAGCGAGGAACAATATAAAGAGACCTTAGACCAAATTGAAAAACTGGGATTAACTGATCGGGTGGAAGTGAAACTGCAGGATTATCTGGATTTAGACGGAGCGCAACTTCAGTTCGATAAAATTGTCAGTGTGGGTATGTGCGAGCATGTAGGCAAAGATAATTTGGGGGAATATATGAAAAAGGTACAGGAATTGTTGGTGCCGGGTGGCATATCTGTGCTTCACTCCATTATGGGAACCCGTGAAGAAAGTGTAAATTCGTGGATTACGAAGTACATTTTTCCGGGAGGGTACATTCCTTCTTTAAGAGAGACGATAAGTCTTTTCCCGGAACATGATTTCCATCTGGTCCACGCAGAAAGTCTACGGATGCATTATGCGATGACACTCGATCGATGGTATGAAAATTATATGTCTCATTGGGATACGGTGGAGGCCAAGTACGGCAGAAGATTTGCTAGAATGTGGGAATTATATTTAAAGGGCTGCGCTGCCAATTTTCGGGTGACGGGACTCAACATTTACCAATTACTGTTTACAAAAGGGTTAAACAATGAACTGCCTTTGACTTTGGAACACATTTACTATAATTAGAAAATAATAAAAATCTTTCAGGGGGGAAGGATGAATAGGATGAAAAATACGGGGTTGGTGTTAGAAGGAGGGGGCATGAGAGGACTGTATACATCCGGAGTGCTGGATTACTTTATGGAAAAGGGATCTATCACATTGACATATCGGATCATTTGGTTCCTTTTATTACAAGACGTTCGAACAAGTGCAGGAAAGATTGATAGTTCCGGCAACGGATTGTAAAACCGATTCAGCCGTATACTTTGAGAAAAATATTTTTGAGGTTGGTTAACGAAGTTTAAAGTGGGTATAATGATTGATAAGTTATATCAATTGATATAATATATCGGTAACTATTCCCTGCTTTTCTGATTTTTGACATAGTATAGAAAGTAATATTTATGGCAAAAAATTAGAATTCATAAACCTCATAGGCTATTTGACTAGAGAATCGGAAAAAGTTTAGGAATCTAACAGATTAAAAAAAATACTCTGACTGCCATGAAGTTTTATTCAGGCGGTCTTTTTTTATATAGTATGTGCGGGCTTTTTAACTTTTCATAAACAAGTTAAGGAGGCAAAAAAATGAAGACTTTCAGTTTAAAAAATTTCAATAAATTTGTTAGTATTATGCTTTCCCTATTCCTTATTTTCAGTTTTAGTGGAATCGGAACAGGTATAGGATCCGTGGCTGCACAAAGCACCATTATTTATGTTCAGCAAGGCGGAAGTTCCAATGGCACCTCATGGGAGAACGCCTTTGGAACTCTTCAAGAGGCATTGGATACGGCTCAGGCAGGTCAGCAAATTTGGGTAGCCAAGGGAGTTTATTATCCTACGAAAAACCCGGCGGGTAATGAAAACCCCACGGATCCTCGAACAGTGACATTTCAAATGAAAAACGGTGTGGCCATCTACGGCGGGTTTGCCGGAGATGAAGGCGCGGAATTCAACTTAGGCGCACGAGACTTTTGGGTTAATGAAACCGTGTTAAGTGGCAATTTTAACAAGACAGAAAGCACAAACGATAACAGCTACCAGGTTATTCGAAATGTTGATGTAAATTTAGACAGGACAGCAGTCTTAGATGGATTTACCATTAGTGAGGGGCAAGCTGATTTCAGCCTCGCAGAAGAACGAGTTGGAGCAGGGATGTATAACGATAACAGTAACCCAACTCTTTCGAATCTTATCTTTACAGATAATCTTGCGAATAGACAGGGTGGAGGGATGTATAATAAGAATAGCAGTCCCCTTCTGATGAACGTTACCTTTCAAAGTAATAGATCTTTCATATCCGGTGGAGGCATGCATAACGAAAATAGCAGTCCAAAGCTAACAAATGTTATCTTTGATGCTAATGGTGCTAACCAAAGCGGCGGGGGTATGTATAATATTGATAGCAACCCGGATCTAGAAAACGTGACATTTAAGGACAATAAAACCTTTAACAGTACCACTCGAGAAGGCGGCGCCGGAATGTTCAACAGAAACAGCAATCCGGTCCTCATCGATGTGGACTTCACCAGTAACGAAGCCCGGCATTTTGCTGGAGGAATGTATAATGATAACAGCAGTCCCACCCTAGAGAATGTAACCTTTGACGGTAATATCACTATTGACCGTGAAGGTGGCGGGATGCGAAACATGAACAATAGTAATCCGATTTTAAAGAATGTATTATTTATCAATAATCGTGCCATGAACGGCAGCGGTGGCGCTATGCAAAACCAGAACAGCAGTCCCGTGCTGACCCGAGTGACCTTTAGCGGCAATGAAACCAGTGGTTTGGGAGGAGGAATATCGAATTGGGACAGTAGCCCAATCCTTACCGATGTTGTTTTCAATGGAAATGAAGCGAGAAATGGCGGAGGAATGCACAGTTTTAGCGACAGCAGTCCAGTCCTTACGAATGTGAAATTCCTAGAGAATATTGCCCGAGATACCGGGGGTGGTATGGTAAGCAGTGACGGAACCAGTCCCGTGCTAACGAATGTGATATTCCAGGAGAATATAGCCGGGGATTTCGGTGGCGCCATGTTTAATTCTAGAGGCAACAGTCCGATCCTTACAAATGTTGTTTTCACAGGCAATATTGGAAGAGATAAAGGCAGTGCCATCTATAATACTAACGCCAGTCCAATTTTCAACAACGTTACTTTTAGCGGACATTCCATAGACTATGATAGTGGGGTCATGTATAACCGATTCGGCAGCAATCCGGTTATCACCAACTCCATATTCTCAGCCAGTGAGAATAGATTTTCTAATGATGAGTATGATGAAATTTTCAATGAACCCAGTGACACTAACCCCAGTAACCCGGTCATCAGCTACAGTATTATCGCAAATTCCGGAGGCAGCGGAGCAAACTGGAATACTGCACTGGGAACCGATGGAGGCAACAACCTTGATGCTGATCCGCTTTTTATAAGCGAAAGCAACTTAAGACTTGAAGTAAGTTCACCAGCCATTGATGCCGGAAGCAATGCTCCGTTTTTATCTGGAGGCACCGGGGAAGGGATCACCACAGACTTAGATGGTAATCAAAGAATTGTCAATGACATCGTGGATATGGGAGCTTATGAATATCAGGGCGAAGGTCAGCCTGCTTTAGAAAACATTACAGATATTCTAAGGGAACGGGAAGATTTAAGCATTCTGTTGGCAGCACTGGAAGCAACGGGATTAGACGGAGCCTTAGAGGGAGAC
>Ga0207421_10005721_pt1 | contig 13814 bp, 10 predicted proteins | sample SodLakKL_010_SED_4_FD_187542 | JGI IMG/M metagenome (GOLD analysis project Ga0207421, IMG submission 187542) | Alkaline sediment microbial communities from Lake Tanatar, Kulunda Steppe, Russia - 8KL_010_SED (SPAdes) (version 2) | ecosystem: Environmental > Aquatic > Non-marine Saline and...
TCATCAGGTTTCTTTCCAACGAATTCAGAATCGATTATACCGACTATATTATATTTCTCCGAATGTCTGAGTAAACCATGTGTTGTCTTTGCCGCTCCTTCATCGAGGTGCCCGTCGGTCAATATCAATGCATTTGTCATATCTGTTTGAAAAAAACGATTATTCATAAGTTTTTGGATGCGATACCATTCAACTCATTGAGGTAGATCTCTCATCATTTGGGTTGCTTTCTGTATCATCTCGCCTGCGGCCCCAATTCTCTGAAAAGTCTCTTTTGCGCTTTCCAAATACTCCCTCGCCTTTCCAAATTCATGTTTGTCTTTATATGCTTCACCCAGATACAGCTTTGTCTCAGCAGCACTGTAAGGCACGTCTAGTTCCTCGTTGATCTCCAGTGCCTTGTCATAATATTTAATTGCTCTGTCCAGATCACCTCTTTCGTGAGAGATGAATCCCTTATTTCTATAAACAGCGGCTAGACCGACTCTATCATTCTCTCGCTTCATGATCTTCTCAGTACCCTTTATGTATTCGGAGGCTTCATCCAAAAGCCCCATATTGACGCAGGATTCTGCAGCATTGAAAGAGCCCCATCCGATAAACTTCTCATCGTTAACTTCTTCAGCATAATCTATACAGATCTCAAAATATTCGAGAGCCTCTTCCCACTGTTCATTTTTCATATATCTGTCGCCGATATTGTTATGAACTCTTGACAACTGAGTCTTTTCGTTCAGTTCTTCCAACAACGGGATGCTCTTTTCATAATAATCTATCGCCTTATCGGAATGGCCCTGTTGTGAAAATATATTCCCAATGCCTATATAATTCATCGCTAGTATCCTATCATCTCCGGCTTTTCGAGCGGCCTCGATACCTCTTCGATAATGTTTCTTACCTTTTTCTAACTCGCCTTTTCTGAAGCCTACTTTTCCTAGACCTCTATAACACTCTGCGATGCTCTCAAGATCTTTGATCTCTTCAGAGATGTCCAAAGCCTGCTGAAGATAATCTTTAGCTTTTTCAAATTTCCCTGTCTCGATGTAAACGAAACCAAGTCTTCTCAGCCCTTTAGCTTCAAGTTCTTTATCTCCAGTCTCTCTAGCCTTCTCGATCATATCAAAATACACATCTTCATACTGCTCCAATACATTCGAAAGTTCTCCAGATACGTTGGAAAGGTCTTTCGCAGAAGAAAGTAAATCTTCTGAAATGAGTTTTTGGTCTTCAGCTATGTCCTGACAAGATTGCGCTAGCTCAGCGTTTTGTGCACTTATCTCAGTCACTCCAGTGATCTGAGGAGCGAAATCTCTCTTGAGAACTTCTAGGAGATCGGAAGTGGTTAAAGAGACTGACTTTATAGAGTCTTTGACCGATGCCATCTTATCATCGATCTGTACGATAGAATCTTTGTTCTTTACTGACAAACTTTCGACGGTATTGGTCATTTCTTTTACTTCTTCTATCTTTTCAGCTATATTATCCGCGCAGTCTTGTGTCTCTTCGATAGCCTCTTTTACCTGTTCAGTTTCCTCTTGCGTATCTTCCGCCAATTCTCTAACGGAGTCCGCGACAACAGCAAATCCTCTCCCTTCCTCACCTGCTCTAGCGGCTTCGATCGAAGCATTCAAAGCAAGTAGATTTGTTTGATCAGCTATGTCTGAAATGACATCGATCACTTCACCTATCTCTTCAGATTTTTTCTCCAGTTTCTCGCCTTCAGAAGCAGTTTCATCCAATAATTCTTTCAACCTTTCGACTGTCTCGCTCACTTTTTTGGCCTGATCCTTTCCTTTTTCCGTCTGGGCAGAGGTTTCTTCAGCAGTATCCACGATATCTTTGATATCTGAAGAAGTTGATCCTATCTTTTCGATCTCGTTTTCAATCTGGTCTGAGATATCTCTATTCATCTCTGCTATCTCTTGACCACCGCTTGAGATGTCTTCTATATTATCGTATAGGGTCTCGGCCATATCGGTTAACTCTCTAGAAGTATCTTTAGTATTATCTGAAGATTCTCTGAGTTCAGTAGATACTTTTTGTAAGGTTCTAAGGGTGCTCTCCAAACCGCTTGCCATCTTATTGATATTGCTGGCGAGCCCGACCAAATACGCTTCCTCACCCTCTTCCTGAAAGTGAGTCGTATCGATCCTTTCACTCAGATCGCCCTCAGTTATGTCTTTAACGACCTGCTCTATACTGTTTATATGTTCTTTTATCTCTTCTCTCTCCTCCTCCATTTCTTTTTCTAGCGTGGCTTTACTCTCTTCTACTTCGTCAATCTTCTGTTTAAGCTCTTCGATCTTCTCTTCCTTTTCATCTGAAGCTTCTTCAAGTGATCCTATCCTTTCTTCTTTTTTCTCTAATATCTCTTCAAAATCTTTTATTTTTTTCTCTTTATCATCATTTTTGTCTTTGAGTTTTTTTATCCTTTCTTCCTTCTCTTCAGAATTCTCTCTGAGAGCTTCGATTTTAGCCTCTTTATCATTCAATTTTTCTTGTAAAGATCTTATTTCCTCTTCCTTTTTCTTCCCAAACAGGTCCATCTTACCAGCTCAATTGGCTTTATTCAAAGCCACTTTTTCCATACCCAATCGTTATTAATTATCCTATTAATTATTATTTTCGGAGAGAATGGATAAGTTTTTTCGGAGACGATGATCTTAAAAATCGGTCAAAGATCTCTGATTCTTTTCTGACTTATTACCCTTTTCAGGAAGTATTTTTCCATATTCTCCTCCTCCACCAGGCCTGATTTCTATATCATCCTCTCTGAAGTTAGCGATAAGGCCAGCTATATCTTCCCCTACAAGGCGTTTGATCTCATCGATGCTCGAGTTACACAACACCTCGACTTCGTCTCCTATATCATCGATGAGTTTCCTCCATATCTCATCGACTTTTTTCGTCGTAGGACTAGAATGGCCTATAGATTTTGCTATTATCTCCTGTAACGGGATAAGGTGGATGTATGGAGGTCTGTTGTCTGGTTTTTTATCAACATCTGAAAGTTGCTCGATTCTATCTTTAACACCCTTTTTGATACTTCCACCACATTTGCATCTCCATTTCCTCGCTACAGCTTCTTTGTAGGTATAATGAGTATAACAGCTGTTGCACGCACTCTCATTATACTTACCCTCTTCAGGTGGCAAACCAACGTTCCTTGTGATTTCTCCTTTTTTACCTTTTAGGAGTTGTTCTAAACCTTTGAAACTGATGTCTTCGAGTTCAAAGGTATTGAACTCCCTGGCTAGACGATGAGGGTAAGGAGAATGTGCATCTGAATTTGATAGGTAAACCAATCCGTGAAGTTCTGAAATCCTGTCAGCGTAGCTGCTGTCAGCACTCAGACCTAGTTCCAAAAATTGAACATCCTTCGCATATTTTCCATAAGCTTCGTTTAGAGAATCGTGATTCCCATATATCCCAGTATAGGGCGTGAATGCGTGGGAAGGGCCAAAAAGACAGCCTGTCTCTTTCGCTATGAGAGCGAGTTCTTCACCTTTGAGATCCACTCTCGGTCTTCCATCTGAATCTATGTTTGATGAAAAACGGCTCACCCTTTCATACATCTCTTCGGTCTTAGATATCGACGGAAATATCATCAGGTGATGGACTCTATCTTTTGTTTCCACCTCGCTCGTTAGGACAAATCTCATACCTTGATTGGTAAAGATGGACTCTCGCTCCTTATCTAATTCCTCTATCTTTTCTCTCCAACCGGGATGTAAACAATCACCAGTTCCGATGAGTCCGATCCCTTTCTTCTCCCCTTCCACGCTCAAAGTGTTCAGGTCCATCCACTCTGAAACTCCACTGGAGTACTTGCTGTGTATATGGAGATCTGCGTTTATCTTCATCATCTCGGAATAGAACTCGAAAGTTATAACGCTGTCGGATTTAGTCATAAGACCATAACCTATTTATCTCTGTAATTATAACATTGTTATAGTATCGGTGGTCTTAGAAGTGATATGATGAACGATAGTATAAATCAAAAAGGGATCAAATCGGACATCTCCGAAGCGATCGGAGAAACTCCCATAGTCAAATTATCAAATATAATGGAATTCTTTGAATTAGATTCAGAAATCTATGCGAAAATAGAGTACCTAAATCCTGGAGGGAGTATAAAAGATAGGATAGGAGTATCGATGTTAAAAGGCGCCATAAAAGAAGGTAAGATCGAAGAAGGAGGCGTCATAATAGAACCTACTTCAGGTAATACGGGAGTGGGTCTCGCGATCGCTTCCAGTCTAAAAGGTTACAAGACAGTTTTCACCATGCCTTCTAAGATGAGTAAAGAGAAAGAACTTTTGTTGAAAGCACATGGTGCAAAAGTGGTGAGAACACCCACGGATGTTGATCCTGAAGACTCGAATTCGTATTACAAAGTTGCTGAAGTGATAAGAAATCTGATATGGAAAAAAGAAGGTATCATAGAAGAAGAAGTTTTAAACGAACTCATCGAATTCGTACAAAAATTGGTAGATGAAGAAAACCTAGAAGAACTAGAGAATATTTTGAGTAAAGATGTAGATAGATCGAAGAACGCCTATATGCCAAACCAGTATGAAAACGAATACAATCCTCTAGCCCATGAAAAAACTACGGGACCAGAAATAAAGGAACAGATAGGTGATGACTTAGACTACCTTTTCGCAGGAGTCGGGACCGGTGGAACTATCTCAGGTATAGGTAGATATCTAAAAGAAAATATGGATGTCAAGATCATAGGCATAGATCCCGAAGGTTCAATCATCAGTCTAGTAAAAAAAGGTATGGAAAAAGAAAAGGCTAAGAAAAAAGCCGAAACCTATCTTACCGAGGGTATAGGAGAAGACCTTATACCCGAAACTTTGGACCTAGATGTGATAGACGAAATAGTGAAGACAGATGACCAATCTTCTTTTTCGATGACCCGTTTTTTATCAAGGAAAGAAGGGATACTCGCTGGAGGATCTTCCGGAAGCGCTTTAGTTGGTGCGATAAAGTATTTAAAAAATAACGAGATCAGTGGTAAGAAAGCTCTGATCATCTTTCCAGATACGGGAAGGAATTATTTAAGTAGAGTATATGATGACGATTGGATGGAAGAAAATTGCTTGGAAACAGATGATGAAAAGATATTGGAGGGAATGAAATGAAAGAGGATGGTTTTTCAACGAGAAGCATACACGCTGGTGAAGATCCTGAAGAGGTCGAATCGGGAGATGTGATAGCACCTATAAATCTCACCACTACCTTTGCAAAAGAGGATCTAGATGAGATAGATAAAGGATATGTTTATTCGAGGACCAGCAATCCAACTAGAGATAAGCTAGAAAAAAAGATAGCCTCTTTAGAGAGCGGAAAATACGGGTTAGCATTCGCCTCGGGCATGGCGACCGAACAAAGCGTATTGATGTCTCTTCTTGAACAGGGCGATCATGTTTTGGCTTTCGACGACCTCTATGGAGGAACCAAAAGATTATTCGATGAAGTGATGGTAAAGTTCGGATTGCATTTCGATTATGTCGATGCGACTGATCTAGAAAATATAATCGAGAATGTAAAAGAAGATACTGAGCTGATATGGTTGGAATCTCCGACCAACCCTTTGATGAAACTTTCGGATATCGAAGAGATCTCTAAAATAGCTGATCAGATGGAGATAGATGTAGTAGTTGACAATACATTCGCTACACCTTATTTCCAGAGACCTTTAGAACTGGGCGCTGATATAGTTGTTCACAGCCTGACTAAATATATTGGTGGTCATTCAGACGTTGTAGGTGGTGCGGTCGTAACAAACGACGAAGAATCGTTTGAAAAGATGAAATTCAACCAAAACGCAGCAGGCGCTATCCTTTCACCTTTCAATTCATGGTTGGTTATGCGAGGGATCAAAACATTGAAACCACGGATGGAACTGCATGAAAAGAACGCTAAAGATATAGCTGATCATCTAGAAGGACACCGAAAGGTAAAAAAGGTACATTATCCTGGGCTTGAATCACATCCACAGCATGAACTCGCTAGAAAACAGATGGAAGGTTTTGGAGGCATGCTCTCTTTTGAGATAGATGGCGGATCAGAAGAGGCGAAAAGATTCATAGAGAATCTAGAAATATTCCATCTAGCTGAAAGTCTTGGCGGAGTGGAGTCTCTAGCCGAGATACCTTCGGTGATGACACACGCCTCAGTACCAAAGGAAAAAAGGGAAAAAGTTGGTATCAAAGATAATCTGATACGCTTGTCTGTCGGTATTGAAGAATCCGATGATCTTGTAGAGGATCTAGAAAATGCCTTCAGATATATCTGACCTTTTAAAATGATGCTGTCAAAGATTCCACTGCCGGAGTAATTATCTCTGACACGATCACATGAGGCATCAATGAAAATAATATCACAAGAGCAGCGAGTATCGTCATCCCGAGGAACATCGATTTAGGGATGTGCTGGTCAAAACTATCTTCTTTCGATCCAAGAAATACTTGAGAGAATAATTTAGCCATGATAACCAGAATTATTATACTCATAATGGTGGCGAATAATCCCATCAAAGGATGAAATAAAAATGTAGATTTATAGATCAAAAATTTAGAATAAAACCCGGCGAAAGGTGGAACACCAGATATCGATAACGCCCCTAGCAGGAAGAATAGAGAAAGATAGGGGCTCTTGTAGACAAGACCGCTGAGCTCCTCTCTATTTCTGATACCGGTCACGTGAACTATACTCACGATAGTAAGAAAGAGCAGAGATTTATAGATCATGTCGTTGATCATATGGAATAGACCACTTGTCATCGCTAGAGAGCCGAACTCTTCAAAGCTAACCGTATTTAAGGTGGCGATCCCAATACCCACTGCAAGCATAATATAACCTATCTGCGAGATAGAAAGGTAAGCGAGCAATTTTCTAAGATCTCTCTGGGCGAAGGCCATCATAACGCCTACGACCATCGAGATTATTCCTAACAGCATTACGATCATTCCAACGATCTGCGGAGATACACCTCCAACAAATCCTCCCACTAACAATCTGAAAAGCGCGAAAAGAAATCCCATGGTGGTCACCGCCATGTATGGGAATATTGGGCCGGGAGATTCTCCATAAACATCTGGTGTCCAAAAGTGGAAGGGGACGCTGCTCGACTTCATCGCGAAAACTACGATTATTAAACCAACAGCGAGTCTGTCATTGAATGTACCCGTGATCTGTTGAGATAGTAGTGTAAGGTTCAAAACCCCATGTTGGCCGTACAGTAATCCTATAGAGAAAAGGAATACTAGCCCCCCAACAACGCTCAAAAGAAGATATTTCAATGCGGCTTCTATACTATTTTCTCTATAATTCTGGAAAGCGATGAGTCCACAGGATGCCATCGTGGTTACTTCGAACCAAACGAACATGTTGAAAAGATCGTTCGTCAAGACCATACCGTTGATCCCAACCCAAGTTAGAAGAAAAAGAGAATAGAACTTGTTCAAAGCAGTTTCATTTTTCATGTATCCGTAAGAATAAATACCCGCAACTACAGCTATTATCGCGATAGTTATAGTAGCTAGAACTGAAAATCCATCAGCTAAAAATATGATCCTAAAAAATGAAGTTCCATTTTGAGGTGAGGGAGTTTCGGCTCCAAAAACATACATCCAGCTTTCAGCCGTCAAAACTTCGAAAGCCATAAGGCCAACGAAGAAAGATGTGATTATAAGCGCTGAAGCAAACAACACCTTCACATGTCTCTCAAAAAACCTTCCTAGAAGAGCGATCAAGAAAGCGAATAACAAAGGTACAGCCAATACCAAGGCAGGACTAGAAGTAACTAGGATATCCCAAACCATCATGTTTCCCTCCTTTGATCATCTCTCTGGTTCATCATCCCCCTCCTTTGTATCCGATTCCTTGAACTTCCGAAGAACCGTTAGAATCCCTGATACTGCAGAAAATAAGATCGTAGCTTCCCCCAATGTGTCAAGACCCCTATAATCGAACAACACGGCCGTGACCACATTGTTTATTTGACCATGCGGCTGACTGTCCTCTAGAAAATGATCATCCATCTCTGTTTTTTCAGGTTCACCGAAAGGCCTCATCTGTAATAGTCCGTAAGATAAAATTACGAACAAAAGGACGACAACGATAACAGAGATGACTTTTTTCATTCGATCACCTCTTTTTTAGTCAATGGATAACAGAAAAGAAATATTCTAAGTGTATATGCGAAAGTTGCTTCCGAAATTTTATTTTTCTTCATCTTCTGCCACCAGTGATCTTTCAACATAAGCGTCCCATATTCAGTATATAATGATGTTATAAGAGATTTAACTGGAAATAGTATATTTATATCTTCTGTAAATTTCAAATTTGAGTCTATGCCCTTATGGGTATTTGGATTGGACTCCTTATTTTTTTGCTCAATTTTCAAAGAAAGAGCAGCGTCAATAACACTCCTAAAAATCCTATCACCAGCCATAGAAGATACGTGTCAAAAGTTATAGGATGTGTGTGCTCAAGAACTTCGTCCGATCTTTTGATAAACGATAAAATCTTTTTGTGGAAAAAATTATCGAGCACTTCGTTTTCCACTCTATGGGAAAAAAGCACTAGATAATAACGGATACCACCGGAGAATATGGTATAAGCGCCCAAATAAGCGGTAAGGAACATCAAACCTTCAATTGTCAAAACGGGCAAAGTTGGTAGTTCTGCAGGTCCAAAAAGGAAGCTTGGAACGAAGAAAAGAAATATTCCAACCAAAGATATCGCCGCCATAGGATAAGTAGATGTAGACCATCCTATAGTTCTAGGTTCCATATCTCCTTTGAACATACCAAAGAACATCCTTTTCACAGTTATGAAAACATAACCGGCGGTGATTCCACCTGCTAGAACGATAGCTAGAGCAACCAAAATAAAGGTGAGAGGTCCTGTGATAAATGGCATCTTGATAGCGCCACTGAATATCAGTGCTTTCCCCCAAAATCCCATGGTCAAAGGAGAACCAACTAAAGTTAAAAAGCCGATGATCATCAGGGTTGAGAGTACTGGGTGGAGAGACCACAGTTCACCCATATTGGATATATCTCTCAAACCATCATACTTCTCAACTAATATGCCCGCTCCCATGAAGAGAACAGACAAACTTATCGAATGTTTGACGAAAAGAAGGATACCTCCAACTTGTCCCTCAGGAGTCATAGTAGCTATACCGAAAACAACCCAACCCATCTGTGAAACGGAAGCGTATGCAAGCAGTTTCTTTAGATCGTCCTGAGCGATCGCATTCAATCCCCCATAAATCATCGTGATGAAAGCGAAAATCAAGAAGAAAATCGACATCTGCTCGAATTGAGCAGGAAAGATATCTAAAACGACCCTTATCATCGCATAACCGGAGATACCTATAAGATTTGGAGAAAGTAATGCAGAAACGGGAGAGGGTGCCTCAGCATGAGCATGGGGGAGCCAGATATGGACACCGAATAACGCCTTCTTGATACACATGCCAAAAAACAGGAGGAATGGGATGAATAGGGGCAGACCCTCCCCTATTCCAAGGTTCAGTTCCATGGCTTCAAGGTCGACTAAATCAAATGTTCCAGAATAATAGCCAAGTCCGATAATCCCGAGTAAAAAAATAGCACCGCCTACCATTGACCAGATCAAATACATATGAGCGGTCCTTTGACGGTTACCATGACCATAAAGCAGTATCAGAAGGAAGGAGGCCATCACCGTCATATTCAAAAAAACGTACTGAAGGATTAAGTTTGTGGTGAGCACGAAACCCATCATCGCAGCAGAAAAAATTGTATATGCGAGATAAAATGTTCCTAGAGATGCAACATTTTCCTCCTCTTTCTCCATAGTTCTGATCCGATATTCCATATAATTTCGTGAATAAAGCGCGACTAAAGGAGTCACTAAACCAACACCTAAAAAGTAAAGTCCGCTCAACCTATCTAAATACATAGAAAAAGATCCAAGGTCCTGATGTGCAAATAAAGCGGGCTCGGTGACCAATCCGACCCATCCGTATCTCAAAAAGATAAAAAGGATCGAAATTGAAGGCACTATAAGAAGGGCGAAACAAAGAAAGGAAAGTGTTTTTTTCTCAACTTTATTTTCAATGATAGGAAAAAGAAAAGATCCTAGGAGCGGGACAAGAACAGATACAAACAGTATCGGAAAATCGATTTTTGCAGTCATAATACCTAATTTCCCAATTGATTCCTCGCTATAATCATTAATGATATTAATTTTTTGGTTTTCTGGTTTTTACTTTATAAAATATTTAATTATATAAATAAAGATACTAGTGCATGATTTGGACATCAAGCATGGTAAATATTTAAATAAAAATAAAAATCATAACAACACTTACAAAACCAATCAACAACCAAAGCATATATTTAGAGAATTCAGAAGGATGGATATCTTCCAGCGATTTGTCAGCTCTTTTTATCCAGTACACCATACTTTCATGGAAGAAACGATCAATTATTTCACTTTCCATTTTATGAGAAAACAAGACAAGATAATATCTTAGGTCACCAGAAAATATTGTATAAACGCCAAGGTAAGCCGTCAAAAACATCAAGCCTTCGATGGTCAAAACAGATAGACTAGGAACATCGGCCGGTCCGAAAAGGATTTCTGGAACGAAGAAAAGAAATACGCCAATTATCGCTATGCCGGCCATCGCCACAGTTGTATTCGAAACACCTATCGTTCTGGGCTCAATATCTGTTTTGAAAAGACCGAAGAACATCCTTTTTATTGTGATAAAAACATAAGCAGCGGTTATCCCTCCTGCAAAAACAATTGCAAAAGATACGATTATGAAAGTGATAGGACCAGTTATGAAAGGCATGCTTATAGCACCGCTGAATATCAACGCTTTTCCCCAAAAACCTATTGTTAGAGGAGAACCTACGAGAGTCAAAAAGGCTATTATCATGATCACCGACAGTACGGGGTGGTCTTCCAATAAGCCCCCCATCTCTGAAATGTCTTTTAAACCATCGTATTTAATAACCAATATCCCGGCACCCATGAAAAGAACTGAAAGACTGACTGCGTCATTTATAAAAAGTAAAACAGCACCCATTATACCTTGATCGGTCATAGTGGATATTCCAAACACAACCCATCCCATCTGAGCAATTGCGGCGTAGGATAACATTCGCTTCAAATCATCTTGCGCAAGGGCGTTCAATCCTCCGTAAATCATCGTTATGAAAGCGAAAATCAAGAAGAAAAATGACATCTGCTCGAATTGAGTCGGAAATATATCGAAAACGACCCTTATCATAGCATAACCAGATATCCCGATCAAGTTTGCAGAAAGAAGTGCAGAGATAGGAGCGGGAGCATCGACGGTAGAATGAGGTAACCATATATGGAGCCCAGCCATCGCTTTCTTAACACACATACCAAAAAAAATGAGGAACGGAATTATCATGGGGAGCCCTTCACCTATCCCAAGGTTCAATCCAAGAGTATCTATATCGACCAAATTGAAGGTATCCGCTATGAACCCTAGTCCTATGATACCCAAAAGAAACAATACACCTCCTATCAAGGACCATATCATATACATTGTTGCGGTCCGTTCCCTCTTTCCATATCCATACATCAATATCAAAATAAAAGACGACATCACAGTCATATTTAAAAAAATATATTTTAAGATTAAATTAGTAGATAAAACAAAACCGATCATCGTTGTTGAGAAAATAGTATAAAAAAGATAAAATTTGCCCATGGACGGGACTTGTTCTCCTTCATTTTCCATGATCTCTATTCTATTTTCCATATAAGAACAAGAATAAAGAGCTACGAAAGGGGTTACCGAGCCAATACCAAGGAAGTAAAAACCGTTCAGTCTATCCAAATACATCGAAAAACTACCTAAACTATGGTGATGGAAGATGGGTGTTTCTACGATGATCTCATTGAATCCAGTTGTTAATAAAATATAAAATGATGTGATATAAGGTATGAACAGTAGAAAAAAACTAACTAATGAAAGGGTTCTGTTTTTAACCTTTCCTTCAAGCACTAAAAATAAAAAAGACCCAGAGATAGAAATTAAAAGGGAGATGAACAGGAAGGGGAAATCAAGTTTGATTATAATTATACCTCCACATGTTGGTTAAGTCATCTCTGATGTTATAAAAATACTAATTTGGTATTAATCATTTTGGGAAAAGAAAAACAAGTGCTGATACTATAGTCACAAAACCTATGATGAGCCAAAGAAGATATGTGGAAAAATCTGTCGGGTGAGCTTCTTCAATGGCTTTATCTGCTGCTTCAACCCATGATATCATCCTTTTATGGAAGAACTTATCGATGATCTCACTTTCTATCTTATGAGATAAAAGAACGAGATAATACCGGATACCTCCAGAAAATATCGTATAAGCGCCAAGATAAGCCGTCAAAAACATCAAACCTTCTACCGTAAGTACGGTCAATCTCGGGATCTCTCTCGGATCCATTATACTTTCTGGAGTGAAGAACAAAATCACACCCGTGAGCCCAACGATAGCCATACTCAAAGTAGAAACACTCCAACCTATGTTTGGAGGTTCTACGTCACCTTTGAACATACCGAAAAGCATCCTCTTCATCGTGATCAGTGAGTAGCTTGCCGTTACACCTCCAGCAAAAATGATCGCAAGCGCCACAAGTATGAAAATAATAGGACCATAACCGGCTGCAACAGTAGTTGCACCACTAAATATCAGGGTCTTACCCCAAAATCCTACTGTGAGTGGCGCACCTATAAGTGTTGAAAAACCTATTAAGATAATACTAGATAATACAGGATTAAGGGTCATCAGTTCACCCATATTCGAGATATCCCTCAAGCCGTCGTATTTGTGCATTATTACTCCAGCACCCATGAAAAGAAGCGAAGAAGATAATGACTGGGTAACAAAAAGAACAGCACCGCCTATCATAGCTTTTTGAGTCATTATCGCTATACCAAATGTGATCCAGCCCATCTGTGAGATGCTAGAATAGGCTAACAAAGTCTTCAAATCATCCTGCGCTATCGCATTCAGACCACCATAAAGCATTGTGAGAAACGCCAGTGTTACGAAAAAAGGGGTCATCATTCTGAACTGAGAGGGGAACATCCCGATGACTATCCTGATCATGACATACCCAGACAATCCTATAAGATTTCCAGACAGGAGAGCGGAAACAGGTGCAGGAGCTTGGGAATGTGCCTTAGGCAGCCATATATGAACTCCGAAGAGAGCCATCTTTATGGACATCCCGAAAAATATCAGAAAAGGTACGATGATCGGAAGTCCAGCACCCATACCAAGGTTAAGTTCAAGTGTAGATAGATTTAAAATATCGTAAGTTCCGGTCTTCGCTCCGAGACCGATCACACCTAAGAAGAACGCGGCTCCGCCGACTAGAGACCATACCAAGTAGATATTGGCTACACTTTCCCTCTCACCGTGACCATAAAAAAGTATCAAAACATAAGACGAGACCAGAGCTAAACTAAGGAAAATATACTGCATGAAAAGGTTTGTAGTGAGTACAAATCCAAACATACCTACTGAAAATAAAGTATAAAAGAGATAGAAGATACCAAGAGAAGGAGGGTTTTCACCTTCTTCCTGCATAGAAACCAATCTATTTTCCATGATATCGTACGAGTACAATGCCACTACTGGAGTGACGATACCCACACCTAAGAAAAAGAGAGAATTCAGGTTATCTAAATACATGGCGAAAGATCCTATCTCGGGGTGTGAAAACAATGCGGGTTCTACTACTCCTGGTTGTAA
>Ga0207421_10005722_pt1 | contig 13810 bp, 15 predicted proteins | sample SodLakKL_010_SED_4_FD_187542 | JGI IMG/M metagenome (GOLD analysis project Ga0207421, IMG submission 187542) | Alkaline sediment microbial communities from Lake Tanatar, Kulunda Steppe, Russia - 8KL_010_SED (SPAdes) (version 2) | ecosystem: Environmental > Aquatic > Non-marine Saline and...
TGGAGACATATCGACCACACTATAGAAACTGATTGTTCTAGTCAAAAGTAAGTCCTGCAAGACTATAAATATTTTCCTACGATCTGAAATCTAGTTGGATGGAAAGATTATTAAAGAATCAGGGATTAGAAAAATCAATGACAATAAAGAGCTTTGAGTTGAAGGCTATAGATGCTGAACGATACATAGAAAGAGGAGAGAAACGGGACAATATAAAGATAAACCACAACAGTTCGGTCACAAAGATGAAAAACATAGATTCAAAGACGACTCATATAGATTTCAGATTTACAGCGAACTATTCAGGGATGGGCAAGATAAAGATAGAAGGGAGCATGAAATACGTAGGAGAGCATTCAGACCTCGCTCAGAAATGGCAGAGAGAAAAAAAGATGCCTAACGATGTGGCAAAGCAGATACATACAGCTATAATCAAAAAATGTATACCTGAAGCTGTAGGTATAGCCAAGAATATCAACCTACCTCCACCGATACCTTTACCTAAAGTGAACATAAAGGATAAGAAATCGAATACGACCTCATCTAAAGGCGGTATGGAAGTCGCTTGATATGACCTATTACGAAGGTATTTTGGTCACTGACGGAGATACCCCAAATGCTGCGGCCATAGGAGCCGAAATAGAAGACGGAAGGTTGGGGAGTCAGATATATCTGCCTTCCGATACGGGTAGGAAACTAGAAGAAGAAGTAAAGTTCACTTTTTCACTGGTAGATCGACCCGATCTATTCTTCAAGGCTGCTCTCACCGGTCATGACGAGCCGGGTGAATCTGAGTTATCTGAGGAGAGGCTCGTTGAGGAAGACGGATTTCTTTATCCAAACGAGGCGACCAAGATTTACTTCTGCAAGGTAGGTAAAATCAAGATCATCTCTGAGGAAGATAGATACGGCGAGGCCAACATAAAGCTTATAGAATCTGACATATTAGAAGAAAGGGGGAGTGGAGATAACATAGGTCGTGAAAGCCCTCTTATTGATGCGATGGTACACGCAAGTAGGATGTTCGTGGCAGACCAAGAACAAAAGTTAGAACTCAAAAAAAAGATTGAAAACATCCTCGATGAAAGCGGCTCAGAATTGAAACATAAGATACTCGATTTTGTCGAGGCGAAAATCGATGAAGTTTGATTTGCATGTTCACTCTTCGTATTCCGACGATTCGGATATATCACCAAAAGATATAATCAGGACTGCTGAAAAGATCGGCTTGGACGGTTTAGCTTTTCTAGACCACAATACTTTGGAAGGATATCTTAGCGCAAAAGATATTGAAACCGACATCATAATCGTTCCGGCCATGGAGGTCAGCACTATGAGCGGTCATATTATGGCCCTAGGCGTTCAAGAAGAGATTGAAGCCGGGCTGCCGGTTGAAGAGACCATTACTAGGATAAAAGAACAAGGAGCTTTATCTGTTGCCGTTCACCCCTTTAGGATAGTATCAGGTTTGGGTGAAAAAACAGTACGGGAAAATGAATGGGATGCGATAGAAGGTATGAATGGAAGGTGTAGTAAAAGTAATAATACGCAGTCTAGAAAATTGGCTGCAGAGCTTGGAGTCCCTACCACAGGAGGTAGTGATTCTCATCGTATGGAGAGTATCGGTACTGCCTACACTGTTTTGGAAGATATAGAAGGATGGGAAGACACGATAAAAGAGATAAAAAAAGGCAATACCGATGTAGGAGGTAGAAGCAGGACTTTTTCGGAAAATCTATTCTATTTTAGAAGGACCCTTTCTAGATGGATAAAGAGAGGTTTTAAAAGGATTTGAAAAACTATTTTGCTTTTGATCTATAAAGGCCATCTAACACACTTACTAAGATCGCGCCTGCAGTAGCTGGTAATACCCATTCTATAAAGGAAGGATCAGCTAAGAAAGCTCTACTCACAGGAGCTCTTAAACCCCCTAGGATAAGGCCGAAGAGGAATATTAGTGTGGCTCTTCTGTGTTTTTCGAAGAGAGCTTCAACAACCTTAGCAAAACTGAACAGTCCTGTCACTGCCCCTGTCATGAAAACTAAGATAACCACCATATCTAATCTGTTTAGAGCCTCTATCAAATACTCGTACTGCTGTAAAATGATAAGGATGTAAGAACCGGAGATGCCTGGTAAGATCATAGAAGGAATTGAAAACAGGCCGGAAAGGAATATTATGGGTAAAGAGTGGTTTGCTTCAAAAGGTGAAAGGCCGACGATGTAAAAAGCCGAAAGAAATCCGAGAACCCCCGAAACTATCGAAGCGATATCAAAATATTTTATCCTATGATACATGGTTCCAGCAGATGCGAGTATCAGTCCGAAAAAAAATGAGAAGGTGATTGCCTGATAGACTTGAAGTAAAGTTCCGATGAGTCTAGCTAGTAATATCGTTGCAGAACCTATACCTGCTATCAGCGGTAACAAAAACTCATAATCGACGGATTTAGCTTTTTTAAGGAATGTTTCTTTCTCACCTTTAACTAATGAAATCGGGCTCTTCAAAGGTATGGTATTTATAGCTTTTATCAAACGCTCGTATATCCCCATCAAAAGCGCCATAGTCCCTCCTGACACACCCGGGGTTATGTTCGCAAGACCCATCACGACTCCCTCTAAGAACCATTTGATAGTATCTTTGACATCCATCTTTATGGCGCTTTAGAAATCTGTTAGTTGATATATTTTTCGTAAAGTCAAGCGAAAGCGATGAGTATTGGAAGTACAAAGAACAGACCGATCCAAGTGAATACATTTGCGAATATGCCTACCATTATAGGCCTTATAAGGTTATTTGACAGAACATCGTTTATAGATTTAGAAGAAGTAAGCAGATCCACGTCTTTTATGGTAGGATTTCTGACTCTCGCCTCGACATATCCTGCGATCCATCCTGGACCTATCAGAGTCAGAGACATGAAAGGAGCTAGTATAAAAGAAGTGAAAATAGAAAGAATATGTCCACGCCCTATCATAGCTCCGAAAGAGGCCATACCTCCTACAGCTATGAACCAATATAGCCAGGCTCGCCATATGTTGAGGGCATCCGAGAACAAGAAAAGATATACCGCAAGGCTGATGAAGAAGGCAGGCGGTGCGAATCTGATCGCTTTTTTATACATCTTCTTACCCACCATTTCAAGATGTCCGTATCCGCTGGTCTTACCCTCTCTTTCTTCCTCTTTTTTTATCTCAGTCAGTTCGTCTATTATGACATCAACTTTACTATCGGGGACGATACCCAGAACCTTTTTTTCTTTTGACAGGTGATAGAGTTTTTTGGCCATGTATTCTCTCCTTTCTTCTCTTATCGCGGAGGCCACCCCTGGAGCGAACCTATCTAGAGTTGAGATAACACCTTCAACCAGATCGTCCTGACGGTCCATACCTTCGACCGATTCTGATTTGGTGTGGTCGGAGAATGAAAGCATCGCTGACCTGAAATACCATGCCATCTTCAATTTTTCCAGAGGCGACATTATTCCATATGCCCTTTGGAAGGTCAATGTCACGTCTCTGTCGATGAATTCTATATCTACGTCAAAAACATCTGCAAGCTCGACAATTTTGGCGATATGCGTCTCTGGTTCCACCTGCTTAAAATTTCTGAGATTTTCTCTTATGGCTTCAGTAAAAGTTTGATAGAGCAACATACCCGTGTTTCCTTCTTTATATGAGGGAAGGAGAGGCTTGTTGAGCCATTTTTCTCTCTCCTCCATGCTTTCGAATCTCTTCTCACAAAGGGCGAGTCCAACAATTTCTGGATCGTAATTGTCGACAAAAGCTAGAAGCTCCACATTAACATTCTCGCTTGCTAAATAATCGACGCCCACAAGAGTGAGTTTATCGTTGAACTTTCTGACTTTCATCTTTGTATTCCAACTCAAATGAAAAGATATCGTACTAAAAGTTTTTTATGCAGATACACGATGAAATGCCTAATCATGTTACAAGTGTTAGGATGGACGGTATTGCTTTTGTTGGGCGTACTCTTTCTTATGAAAGGTGCGAATTTTTTGGTTGAAGGAGGTTCCGTTATAGCGTCCTACCTCGGTGTACCAGCTCTGATAATAGGTCTGACCCTTGTATCATTTGGCACTTCATTACCTGAATTAGGGGCGAGTTTGAACGCTGTACTTAAGGGAAGGAGTGGGATAGCCGTAGGAAACGTGATCGGCTCTAATATCGCTAACATCTTGCTTGTTCTAGGAGTGAGTTCGATCATCAGACCGATCTCGATAGATTTAGACGTGATAAAAAAAGAGATACCTATCATGTTAAGCGTTATGGCACTTTTTCTCGTACTCGCGCTTCCTTTGTTTTCAGTAGAGAACAGCATCGAGAGATGGCAGGGTTTCGTGCTTTTGATAGCGTTGTTAGCTTATCTTTTATTTTTTGGTAAGAAAGTTTTGAATAGAGGGGAAGATATCGATGATAAAAAAGTAGCCAAAGTCGAAAGAAGAGAAAGCTTTGACTGGCTGATGAATATTTTGAAAGTGATTGTAGGTGTATCTGCAGTCGTTATCGGGTCTGAGTTGGTTATACGTTCCGCTGTTTTTTATATAAATAGATTCGCACTCATCGAGGGTGTTGTTGGACTAACCATCATAGCATTCGCTACTTCTCTACCCGAGCTTTCAACTACTAGTGTAGCCGCATTGAGAGAGGAGTCAGATATCGCTCTAGGAAACGTGATAGGATCCAACACTTTCAACATATTGATGGTTATAGGAATTAGTGCTGTGATACTCCCTCTTACTTTTTCCGGTGAAATATATTCTAGTTTTATAGTCATGATCGCAGCATCTGTTTTTCTCACAACTTCTATGTATACTGGAGAGAAATTATCCAGGATAGAAGGCATAGTGATGGTCATCGCTTATTTTGCATATATTTTGTATCTTTATTGAGTCAATAACCTCTTTCAAAAACGGTCCGATTTTTCAAGATCAGGAACAAAGAAAGGAAGGATAGGAAAAAAGCCATGCCTGCATAAACCAAAGAAAATTCTCTTGGAAATATTAGAAAATCCTCTCTATAATTCAAAAAACCCCACAGGCCGGAATTTAGGATGGCAAAGAAGGAACCGGAGAATGCAACCGCGAAGGACAAGCGTTGATAAGTGTTTATCGCACCGATAATAATGAATATGGAGAATATAGAGCCCGCAAGACCGATCGACAGATGTAATTGAGTGAAAGGATCCAAAACGAGCAGTGAAAAAATCCCTATCAAAAACAGTAATAAAGCCAAGATCAAGGAGTAAGATGCACTTTTGAGAATGCCTGGATCATCACCTAGAAACAGCATGCCGGTGTGCAGTCTTCTGCTAAGTTCCCAATTATATTTCACCTCTTTGACACGGTCTTCTTCCAAGTCATCTTTGTATTGAAAGTCGCAGTTCGGACAGCTGACCTCGATTTTTTCTTTGTCTCCCTCTAAATCGATGTAAAAACCAGAGCTACATCTTGGGCAAAACGTCCATAATTTCTTCATCATCTGTTATAAGAGAGTACGGTGATTATAATTTTTTCACCTGATGAGTGTAAAAAAGTGCTCCCGGGGGGATTCGAACCCCCGTGATCGGCTATCCCTGGCCTTATATCGGCCTCGAAAGGCCGAGATGATTGGCCGGACTACACCACAGGAGCAAAATGTGAACGTAGTGAGCATCTTGCGAATCAGAGGAACGAAGTTCCGTGCAAGGGGCAAAATGCAAGCAATTAGAGATTGCGGGGATGATTTAGAAGAGAACCCCAATAAATAGTTTACTCTCTCTGATCCTGACATACCGAAATAATCGAAAGATTTATAGTTTTTCTGTAGATGAATCGCACGGTGGTTATTTGAAAAAAGATCCGTTCGTATATGCCCATGAGAAAGAAAAAGACATCGTCTGGATGAGTCAAAACACAAATCAGCTTGAGACAACTCCGAAGATCGAAGAGAATATAATCGAGGCGGTCAAAGAAAGAAAGTACAATCTTTACCCTTATAAGCAGGGGATTTTAGGTTTGAAGGATGCGCTTTTAAAAGATCTTAGCCTTACTGAAAATTTTGACGCCTTGATCACGAACGGAGCTATAGAAGCCACTTATACACTAACTAGAGCCATGCTTGACAGCGGAGATAACGTCATAGCGTCAGATCCGAGCTTCATGCCTATCCATCACCAGGTTGAACTCTGCGGTGCCGAGAATAGAGAAATAGACGTTTATGAGCCACCTTACAAGATGACAGTAGATGATATCCAGGAACACATAGATAAAGATACCAAGATGATACTTCTTATCGATCCTTTGAATCCTTTGGGTACATCATACGATGATGACGAGATAAAAGCGATATGTGATATAGCCGAAGATGAAGACCTCTGGGTCATAGACGATATCACTTATCGAGACTTCGCCTACGATCATACTCTCACCACTGAATTCATCCCTGAAAGGACTTTCATAGTTTACAGTTTCTCTAAGAACTGTGGATTTGCCGGGATGAGGCTTGGTTCCCTAATAATGCCAAAGGAGGAGTCAGAGCTTATCCATAAATACAGAACGAACGTCCTATCCGCAAATGTTCTAGCACAGGTCGGTGCAAAAACAGCTTTGGAGACAAAAGACGAATGGTTGGACGAAATGTTGGACCAGTCTAGAAAGAATCAACGGTTGATAAAAGAATGTGTGGAGGAGATCGAAGATGTTTTCCTTCCGGTTTATCCATCGAACACGAACATGTTCGCCATAGATATAGGCGGTACTGGTATCAGTCCTGAAGAACTCCAAGAAAAGCTTCTATACGAACATGATATATTCGTTCGTTCCGGTACTTACGTCTCTAAAAGTTCGGGTGAAGACTTCATCAGGGTTTCTTTCACAGTTCCCGAAGAAGGTATAAAAAGATTCACCGATGTTTTACCGGAAGTCGTCAATGAGTTGAGATGATGGAGTGTCTGGAAGAAGGGGTCTACAAAGAAGAGAGCAACTATTACACGCTCAACCTGAATCCAGGACAAGATGTCTACGGAGAAAAGTTGATAGAAAGAGATGGCTTTGAGTATAGATACTGGGATCCTAATAGGAGTAAACTCTGCGCCTTTCTAGAAAAGGAAGGCTCTTTCCCTATAAGTCACGATATGGATATTTTGTATCTTGGAGCCGGAGACGGGACAACCGTCAGTCATCTATCCGATATAGTGACTACCGGAAAGATATTCGCTGTAGAAGTGGCGAGAAATCCTTTCCGCAATCTTCTTTCCCTCTCTGAGAGAAGAAAGAACATCTATCCGATCATGGCCGACGCTAGAGAGCCCACGAAGTATGAAGATATCGTGACTAAGGTCGATCTTGTCTATCAAGACATCTCTCAGCGAGATCAGAGAGAGATATTTTTGAAGAATCTAACCTTCCTCAAAAAGGACTCATTCGGCATGATCGCAGTGAAAGCTAGGAGTACAGATGTTTCTAAACCACCAGAGGAGATATATCGCTGTGTAGAGAAAAAGTTAGAAGATGATGGATATGAAGTTATCGTAAAGACTGATATATCTCATCGACAGAAGGACCATATGATCATCGTCGTCCAAAAGTGAAGTTCTGAAAAAACCATTCCAAAGATATTTTACTCTCCTCGCTATTTTACAATTCGATGATGGATATATTCATAAGTGAACAGGAATTTTACGAAAATATTTGGGGTAAACTGTTCCTGTTCTTCATACCTTTTTTAATCTCATCTCTATATATTCTTCTACTCTATATGATTTTAAAAAACATCGGGCTGGTTAGCGTATTTTGGGTGATAAGCGGCGCTATGCTCACATATCTCTTCCCTCCACTTGGTAAGGAAACGGTCATACCTAGCGCGATTTTAGGTCTTTTAGGTACTTACGCTTCGATCCTCTCTCCTGTTTCGGTCATATTTCTCGTCTCTGCATCGATAGCTTTTGTTGATGTGGTCACATCTTACTTCCTCCTTTGGAATTTCTACATAGCTAAGAAGATCCCTCTCGTGGGTAAATGGATCGAAAAGTTCCAGAACTTTGGTGCCCAAAAGATGAAAGAGAAACAATGGATAAAAAACGTGGCTTTTCTCGGAGTCGCGAGTTTCGTTGTCTTTCCTTTTCAGGGAAGTGGCGGCGTCGGGGCTTCCATACTGGGCAGAGTAATCGGCATGAATAAGTACTATGCATGGTTATCCATAATAATAGGTTCTTTCGTGGGCTGTTTCGGGATAGGTATAATATCTTATTATACTGGCGGGGCCGTGATCAGAGCCTTTAGGACCAGTATCACTATGGGTCTCGCTGCATTGATCTTGGTGGCCATAGTCTTGATATTGGTGTACAAATTTACCCGATCTAAATTTTTTAGAAGATTTATTTAAAAAAAGAGGAGATAATATGAGATTGAAGGGAAGAAAAATACTCGTAACAGGTGCGGCAGGTTTCATAGGGAGTCATCTTGTTGACGCCCTAGTGCAAGAAAACGAGGTCATTGGATATGATAACCTTTCCTCGGGAAAGAAAGAACTTGTTGGGCATCTCGAAGATGAGGAGAATTTTGAACTAGTGATTGCTGATGTTCTGGACGAAGAAACCTTGTCAGAGCAGATGAAAAGATGTGACATGGTTTTTCATCTAGCTGCTAATCCAGATGTGAAGGTGGGTGCAGAAGATACCTTCGTCCATCTCGAGCAGAACATAATAGCGACTTACAACGTTTTGGATGCTATGAGAAAGCACGACGTTATGGAGATCGTATTCACTTCTTCTTCTACGGTTTACGGTGAAACGGAGATCATACCAACTCCAGAGGGTCTTGGCCCCTTAGAACCGATCTCTCTTTACGGTTCTTCTAAACTGAGCTGCGAAGCGCTGATATCATCTTTTTGCCATACCTTCGACATGTGTTCTGTTTCTTTCAGGTTCGCTAATGTAGTAGGTCCTAGAAGCACTCACGGCGTGACTTACGATTTTGTTCAAAAATTAAAAGATGATCCCGAAGAACTGGAGATATTGGGCGCACCACCTGGGACCACAAAATCTTATTTTTACATAACTGATTGTATAGACGGTATGCTTTTCGCTACGAAAAATTCCCAGGAGAGAGTAGAATATTTCAACCTGGGATCTGAGGATTACATCGATGTGAAGCAGATAGCTGATATCGTATGCGAAGAGATGGGGCTAAAAAACGTTGATTATCGGTGGACAGAAGGTTCAAGCGGGGATAAAGGCGGTTGGAAAGGTGACGTAAAAACGATGCTTCTTTCCTTAGATAAGATAAAAGATATGGGATGGTCCCCACAGTATAGCAGTTCTGAATCTATAGCTAAAACTGTAAGAGCACTGCTATGAAAGAGAATAGTTTCGAGATCGAGTTCTTTACAAAATAGAGGATAGAGTACTTATAGGATCTGCTACCCAGATCGCAACTAGAAGACAGCTTACGAAGTAGATGTAGTAAAGGATATTGTATTTGTACTCGTCTAGTTTATCCATCAGTTCTTCCGTCATACTAATCACCTTGAAATGTCATACGTTTTTAAGACATCATTTGATTAAAGTGATCTTATTTATAGTTTTTTGTTAATTTTCATCTAAATATCGAGAAATCTCTCGTTCGATAGTATATTTTTTTGAAAAATGCATCTCTCATGAGGCAAAACTTCTTAAAAATAATACTACACACCGAAAAATTATAAGTAGTAAAATTACTATCTCCTAAATAATTGAGGAATCTGAATGGATAAAAAAATCCATAAGAAGATAGACAAAGACGATGAATCATTGACTATAGATGATATTCAGAAGTTGATCAAAAAGATACAGGAGGAGAATCCAGACCGAGAGGTATTCTTTGACGGCGATGAGTACGCCATATGTAGTAGGAAAAAGGAAGGGTAATGCTTGATATTGATCAAATTAGGCGGTAGTGTTTTAACGAATAAAGATAAAAAATATACATTTAGAACTCGAGTTGCCAAAAGACTTTTGAAAGAGATAAAAACTAGTACTGTTGAAGATCACATCATCGTTCATGGTGGAGGCAGTTTTGGGCACCCGGGCGCCAAAGAATTTTCGATAAATGATAGAGATTCCGATCCTTCTGCTGAGGGTCTCTCAAAGATCCAGTTGGACATGAGAAGGATGAACAATCGTGTTTTATCTTTGATGCAAGATATTCAGATGTGGGGAGTTTCTATTCCAGGCGGTCTGGTCACTATCTTTAAAGCGGGCCAATTAAAAACCATCGACGAAAGTATATTCGAGAGGTATCTAGAACTCGACACTATCCCTGTATCTTTTGGTGACGTTACAGTAGATCTCGAGGACGGAATGACTATTTGTTCTGGCGATGATCTGATACTTGGACTTTCTAGACTGGCAGATAGGGCTATCTTCGTGAGCGATGTGGATGGGATTTATAAGCAAGGCAGAGTGGTAAAAACTTTTGACGAAAGTATGTTTCCTCTTACTTCTGAGGACGTCCCCGAAAGTAATGGAGGTATCGATGTTACTGGTGGGATGAATGAAAAAGTTAAAAAGATGTTGGATATTTCTAAAAGATGTGAAACTCATCTAGTGAACGGTGAGAAAACCGGCAGACTTAGAAAAATATTGGATGGAGAAAATGTATCATCTACGGAGGTCAGAACATGATAGAATCAAGAAAAGAAGATCATATAAATATTTGTTTAAATGAAGATGTAGATGCTGAAAAGAATTTTTGGAATGATATTGAACTTTATCATCGTGCTGCTCCAGAGATAGATTTTGAGGATATAAATATAGAGAAAGAATTCTTAGACAAAAAATTGTCCGCTCCGATAATGATCGCCGCGATGACTGGAGGTTACAGCGAAGCTGAAAGTTTCAACGAAAAATTGGCTTCCGCGGCCGAAGAGGTCGGAGTAGGCTTTGGTGTCGGCAGTCAGAGAGCAGCTATCGAAAATCCCGAATTGAGAGATACTTACGAAATTATTGCAGAATATTCTCCCCCGGTAGTGATGGGTAATTTAGGTGCTCCACAATTGATAAGACAGGATGGAAATCAACCTATGGGTGTAGAAGATGCTAAAACCGCTTTGGAAATGATAGATGGTGATTATTTAGCTGTCCATTTCAATTATCTGCAGGAATCAGTCCAGCCGGAAGGTGATCTTAAAGCTAAAGGTGTTATCGAAAGTCTGAAACGTCTTTCTTCTGAGATCCCTACAATAGCTAAAGAGACTGGAGCAGGTGTTTCCACTGAAATGGCTTTAACTTTTCAGGATGCTGGAGTCAAAGCGATAGATGTTGGTGGAAGAGGAGGTACCTCGTTCTCAGCTGTTGAACATTTCAGGAACGAAAGGTCCGACATGAAAAAGGTATCTAAGAACCTTTGGGATTGGGGTATTCCTACACCAGTTTCAGTGATCGAATGCAGGGGTTCAGTTTCGTTGCCGTTGATAGCCACTGGAGGTATAAGAAACGGTATTCAAATAGCTAAGGCCATCGTTCTTGGGGCAGATATAGTAGGAATAGCAGGAGGAGTTTTAGACGCATTGGCTGAAGATGAAAAAAGCGTGCAGGAATATCTCCAGAGGGTGATCCGGGAACTGAAGACGGTGATGTTCTTATTGGGTTGTGACGACCTTGACGATCTTTTGCGTGTTAAGAAGGTCATCTCAGGGGATCTAAAGGCTTGGATGAAGTGATTTTTGGAGATGATAATCATGGATATGATAAATGAATTAGAAGATAGGAAGGAACTTATCGATAGAAAGATAAAACAACTGTTTGAAGATAAGAAAGATCATCAACTTTGGAAATCTATGGCGTATTATCCTGAATCGGGTGGAAAAAAACTCAGACCTTTTTTGACTATGGTCTCCACGGGAGCTTTTGGTGAATCGGAGGAAAAAGCCATACCTTATGCATTGGCACTAGAGCTCGTTCACAATTTCACTTTGGTCCATGATGACATAATGGATCAAGACGAACTCAGAAGAGGTGAACCAACCCTCTATAGAAAAGTTGGAGACGCCCATGCTATCAATGCCGGTGACGGTCTTTTCGCATTAGCGTTCAATATATTGACTCAGATGGAAGTAGATGATGAGAAGATAGTTGAATTACTTGACGAATTATCATCTTCCGTTATCAAAATAGCAGAAGGTCAAGAGGAAGACCTCAGCTTTGAAAAAGATTTTGATATCGAAGAAGATGATTTCATACAGATGATAGAAAAGAAAACCGCCTATCTTTTCAGAGCTTCTACAAGAGGTGGGGCGGTAATCGCTGGTTGTAATGAAGAAGAAACCGAAGCGATCGGTGAGTACGCTAGAAAGATGGGTATAGCCTTCCAGATACAGGACGATTATCTTGATCTTGTAGGCGACGAAGGTAAGATCGGAAAAGACGTTGGTAGCGATATCAAAGAAGGTAAAAGGACCTTGATGGTAATCAAAGCTCTATCTGAGTTGACTGGAGAAAGAGCCGATAGACTCTTAGATATCCTTGAAAAAGACGACAATACAAAGGTGGAGATAGAAGAGGCTATCGATCTCTTAGATGATGCAGGAGCTATTGAGTATTCTAGGAATCTAGCTAGAAACTACGCAACCGGAGCAAAAGCTGAATTGAGAGTTATTCCGGATAACGGATATAAAAATATACTAGAAGAGCTAGTCGATTTCGTTATCAACCGGGATAGGTAAAAACTCCTTCGTTCATTCAATCTTCTTTATCTTCTTGATATTTCCTTTTGAACTCGCTCTTCTCGATCTCTTCTAAGAGTTCTTTTAATACTTCCTGGGTTTCCTGCAGATCTTCGAAATCCCCTCTCTTTTCCAATTCTTCAGCCTGCCTTTCTAATTTCAATTCGTTTCTCCTCAATTCATCTTCTTTTTCCTGTAGAGTTTTCTCCCACTCTTCTAGATCATCTTCTCTTTTGTCAAGGTCATCTTCTAGTGACTCTAGATTTAATTCATGTTCGTCAAGATACTCCTTTCGCTGATCTAGTTCTTCTTCTAGTTCTTTCAACTTTTCTTCTCTCTGTTGGAGTTCTTTTTCTCTTTCAGAGATGCTTTCTTCTAGAGAATTAATATCATTCTCTTTTTGCTCCAATTCATCTATTCTACTTTTCAGATCTTTTTCAAGTTCATCTAATTGGTTTGCCTTTTCGTCTAACCTTTCTTCCTCTATGCCCAGTTCGTCTTCGAAGGACTGTAGATCACTTTCTCTTTCATCCAATTTTCTTTTCCTTTCTTCAAGTCGTTCCTCCAATTCGGCAATTTCATCTTCTTTTTCCTTCAAATCTTCATCTTTATCTTCTAGTTGCTCTTCTAGAGTATCTAGATCATCTTCTCGATCTTTTAGACTTTCTTTTCTGTCTTCTAATTCCCTCTTTAAGTTTTCTAGTTCTTCTTCTCTCTCATCTAGATCCTTTTCTTTTTCATCTAAATCTTCCTTACGCTCATCGAGTTCTTTTTCATAGTTTGAGAGTTCAACTTTCTTCTCATCTAGATCTTCCGCTTTCTCTTCCAGCTGCTCTTCTAGAGAATCTAGATCCTCTTCTCGATCCTTTAGACTTTCCTTGAACTGATCGAGTTCCTTTTCCAATTCTTCTAATTCATTTTCTTTATCTAAGACTTTTTGCTCTTTCTCATCTAGATTTTCTTTTATAGAGTCGAGATCATCTTTCTTCTCATCCAATTCATCTCTGCGATCATCGAGTTGTTTTTCATACTCGGAAAGTTCGTTTTCCCTTTCATCTAGATTTTCTGCTTTTTCTTCCAGCTGCTTTTCTAGTGAGTTGAGGTCTTCT
>Ga0207421_10005723_pt1 | contig 13808 bp, 13 predicted proteins | sample SodLakKL_010_SED_4_FD_187542 | JGI IMG/M metagenome (GOLD analysis project Ga0207421, IMG submission 187542) | Alkaline sediment microbial communities from Lake Tanatar, Kulunda Steppe, Russia - 8KL_010_SED (SPAdes) (version 2) | ecosystem: Environmental > Aquatic > Non-marine Saline and...
AATAATTTCTTCTGGAGTTCTGTCTTCTGCAGCAGCTGTGAATGAAAAAGCTAAAACTAATGCTAATGTTATAACTAAAATTTTTCTCATCTAAATTTTCTCCTCCTCATTTAGTTAGGTTAATCTTATTACTTTTGTTGCCATTTTTCAATAAATCTGACCTTAACCAATAAAACAGAAGTTTTTCACCTCCTTATTATAATAAATTATAATAATAATGTGACAATAAAATTACTGAGGGTATTATACTCAGCATCTTATTAATATATATTCTATTTCCAAAAGCAAAATCCTTTAAAAAAATTAAAATAATTTTGGCAAAGTAAAAAAAATCACTATAGCAAAAAAATATTCGTTGAAATATGCAGGAAGTGTTGAAGTTTCATAGAATTAATTAAATAGCTAGAATATATATCAACTGATTCCATTATACCTTATTTTTGTTCTAATGGCAAATATTTATAAGGAGGGATTTTTGATGCTTGAAGGGTTATTTTTACCTCATCCACCTATAATAGTTCCGGAAGTTGGTGGAAAAAGAAGGGAAGAGGCGGCTAAGACGATCTCGGCTTTTGAAGAGGCTGCTGAAGAATTTAGTGGAGAAGATGTAGATTTGATAATTTCTGTTGGACCTCATGGGGAAATAGACTGGAATCAGATAACAATTGATATGGCAGAAAGATTCAAAGGTGATTTGAGCAGATTTAATGCCAGAGAGGTTAGTTTAAAATTGGAATCTGCTAATAAGTTTGCAGAAAAGCTGATCAAACATTTTGGTGATAAAGCTGAATATGATGTCAAAGGGATAAATAGTGGCAATTTAGATCATGGAATGATGGTCCCAGCATATTTTTTAGAAAAAGCAGGTCTTTCGAAGGAGATTCCCTGGTTGAAATTAAATATAGCTTTCTGGTCAGCTGAAAAATTATATGAGTTTGGTAAAATTGTAATGGAACAGGCTTTAGAGAATTATCATAATCCCAAAGTTATTATTAGTGGTGATCTTTCTCATAAAGTTAATCATGGCGCTCCGGCAGGTTACTCGCCGGCAGGAAAAGAATTTGATGAAAAATTGGTGAATGATTTAGAGACAGGTAATCTGGGCAGTTTATTAAATTATGATGAAAACTTTTTAGAGGAAGCAGGTGAATGTGGATATCGGCCATTAATGGTTGGATTTGGGTTGTTAGATGGTAGATGGAATGAGATAGATGTTAAATCCTATGAAGCACCTTATGGTGTTGGCTATGCAGTGGCTGGATTTTATAGGTGAAGTCTGACATAATAAGATAATAGAGGTGATACTCAGGTTATGAATGAAAATGAGGTTAAAAATAAATTAGATTTAGGATTTGATCCTGTTAAGTTGGCTCGAGAAAGTTTAGAGGACCATTTTTATAATAAGGGTATAGCTGAAGAAAAGCCTGAAGGGTTAGATTTTAAGGCTGGTGCTTTTGTCTCAATAAAGAAAAAGGATGATAATTCGTTGAGAGGCTGTATTGGAACTATTAAGCCAACGAGAGATGATATTTATGAGGAAATAATTTGTAATGCTTATAATGCTGCTTTTTGTGACCCTCGTTTTCCTGAGTTGCAAGAAGCTGAATTAAATAATATAATTATTTCTGTTGATATTATAATGCCGGCAGAGATTATAAATGATATTGATGAACTTAATCCTGGGAAATATGGCGTTATCTTAGAGAGAGGCAAGAAGAGAGGTCTATTATTACCGGATTTGGAGGGCGTTGATACTATTAAGGATCAGATTTCAATAGCAGCCCAAAAAGCAGGGATAAGTTTTAATAAGATAATGGATGAGGGAACAAATATATATCGGTTTGAGGTAATCCGTTATAAGGAGTAAAAAATATGGAAACAAAAAAAGTTAGATGTAATATCTGTCCCCATAACTGTAATTTGCAAGAAGGTCAGGAAGGTATCTGTATGGCCAGGGAGAATAGAGATGGAGAGATTGTGCCGTTGAATTATGGTGAGGTTGCTTCTATGTCAGTTGACCCGATTGAGAAGAAACCTTTATTTCATTTTAAACCTGGCAGTCAAATTTTATCAATTGGGACCTGGGGCTGTAATATGAAATGTGGCTTCTGCCAGAACTGGCAGTTAAGCCAGCAGAAAGTGCCGACCAGGCATTATGAGCCTGAGGAACTCCTTGCTGAGATTAAGAAACGAGGGTTATCCAGTCTGGCCTTTACCTACTCTGAGCCGATTATCTGGTATGAATATGTCTATGATACTGCCGGTTTAATGAAGGAAAATAATATTGATACTGTAATGGTCAGTAATGGGTTTATTAATGAAGGGCCTCTTTTAGAGCTCCTGCCCTATATTGATGGCTTTAATATTGATCTAAAGGCGATTGATGATGATTTTTACAGGCAGGAATGTAATGGGCGTCTGGAACCGGTAAAAAATACGATTGGGAAAATTGCTGAATCTGGTTCTCATCTAGAGATAACTAATTTAGTGATCAGGGATAAGAATGATAGTATTGATAAACTTGAAGAGTTAATAGATTTTATTAGTGGGATTGATAAAGAGATCCCTTTACATCTGTCAAGATATTATCCAGCCTATAAATATGAGCTTGAAGCAACAGATATTAATTTATTAAAAAAGGCTTATGAAATGGCCAGTGAGAAATTAAGTTATGTATATTTAGGCAATATCAGGGAGATGGATTATCGGAATACTAAATGTCCGGACTGTGGCAGGATGATTATAAGCAGGGACTATAGAATTAAGTTGAATATTGATGATGGTAAATGCAAATTCTGTAATCATGAAATTAAAGGTACTTTTTAGATATAAAGGGTTAAAATATTAAGATATAAAATGTTAAAGTATTTAGATGTAAAGGCTTAAAAATACTTAAATATAACAAAATATAAAAGAGTTGAATAAATATCACAATAGGAGATGATCACTTTTGGGGAAGTTATTTGGAACTGATGGAGTAAGAGGAGTTGCTAATCTGGAATTGACACCTGAGCTGGCTTTTAAAATTGGTGAGGCTGCTGCAGGGGTATTAATGGATGAAGCCAATGGTAAAAACAGGATTATATTAGGGAGAGATACCAGGGTTTCTGGAGATATGCTGGCCTCGGCAGTTATTGCCGGTGTAAGTTCTGTAGGGGTAGATATTATCGATCTGGATATTGTTCCTACTCCAGCGGTCTCGTATTTAACTAAGGAAAATGATGTGATTGGTGGTATAATGATCTCAGCCTCCCATAACCCGATTGAAGATAATGGAATTAAGGTTTTTGGCTGGGATGGCTGCAAGATATCTGAAAATTTAGAGATAAGGATTGAAGATATGATGGCTATTCCTACTGAGCCAGATGCAAGGCCTACCCATAATAATGTTGGCCAGGTTATTTGTGATAACTTGTTGATAGCTGAATATATTGAGAATGTGATTTCATCGGTTAAAAACGATTTATCTGGCCTGAAAGTAGTTCTGGATTGTGGTCAGGGAGCTGGTTATAAAATTGGACCGGAAATTTTAAGAGAATTAGGAGTAATTGATCTAATAGCGATTAATGATGGAGGTAAAGGAAATTTAATCAATGTTAATTGTGGTTCAACAGATACCTCTGGTCTTATTGAGAAAGTAAAGGAGACTGGGGCTGATCTTGGGATTGCTTTAGATGGTGATGCTGATCGGGTTATTTTAGTTGATAATCAGGGGAATATAATAGATGGTGATAAGATTATGTATCTTTCAGCTCTATCAATGCAGGAGAATGGAAGCTTGAAGAAGAATAAGATTGTGACGACTAAATATAGTAATTTAGGTCTTGATGAATCATTATCTAAATATGGAATTGAGGTTTTAAAGGTTAAAAATGGAGATAAATATGTTTTAGAAGGTTTGAAAGCCAATAAACTTAATTTAGGAGGTGAGAAATCTGGACATATAATCTATTTAGATTATAATACAAGTGGCGACGGAATATTGACAGCTGTTCAGGTCATGGATTATGTCAGTCAGAAAAACCGGAACCTGGTAGAGTTATTAGAGGAATTCCAGGAATGGCCTCAATTATTGGAGAATGTAAGGGTTAAGAGTAAAGACTGGGAAGATAACCAGGCTATAAATGAGGTGATAGCAGAAGCTGATAAAGAAGTTGATCCAGGTAGAATTTTTGTTAGGGCATCAGGAACTGAACCTGTAATTCGTGTTATGCTGGAAGGTAAAGAAATTGAATTGCTGGAAAAATGGAGAGATGAATTGGCGGCTGTAATTGGAGAAGAATTAAATTAAAGCGCCTGATCCTATTATTAGGACGACGAGGTTGGGGATTATCGAACTATTCGGCGGATGTCCTCAGGCCAACTTACCTGGCCTTAAGTCTAGCAAGAAAAATCTAGAGGTAACTTTAGATACAAATTACTAGATAGGTAACTTAAAAATACTGATTATGAGTGGAGGAAATAGATATATATGTGTGGAATTGTTGGTTATACAGGTAATGCCAATGCGGCAGAGATTTTAGTTAATGGACTCAAGAACCTGGAATATAGAGGTTATGATTCAGCGGGCATTGCAGTTTTAAATGAGAATAAATTAAATTCATATAAAAGTAAAGGTTCTTTAGATATGCTTGAAGATAAGCTGGCTAATAATGGTAAGATAGTTGCCGGGACTGGAATCGGTCATACTCGCTGGGCTACCCACGGGGTGCCTTCTGATTTTAATTCCCATCCCCATTCAGACTGTAATGGGAAGATAACTATTGTTCATAATGGGATAATCGAGAACTATCAGGTCTTAAAAAAAGAATTACTGACCAAGGGACATAAATTTGATTCCAGCACTGATAGCGAAGTTGTGGTTCATCTGCTAGAGGATTTATATGAAGGTGATATGGTTCAGGCTCTGATAGAAGTTGATAAATTGATTGAAGGTTCCTATGCGATTGTTGCTATCTCAGAAGACGAGCCAGAAACTATTTATGGTCTAAAAAAAGATAGCCCTTTAGTTGCTGGGATAGGCAGAGAAGAGAATTATCTGGCTTCAGATATTCCAGCGCTGCTCTCTAAGACTAAAGATTTCTATATCTTTGAAGATGATGAGATAGCAAAGGTTAATAGAGAAAAGATAGAGTTTTATGGTCTTAATGGTAAACTTCTTGAAAAGGATGTATTTGAGGCTGACTGGGATGCTGACATGGTAGATAAAAAGGGCTATGATCATTTTATGTTAAAAGAGATAAATGAGCAGCCTGATGTTGCCAGAAGAATAATGGCTGATAGGTTTACTGAAACTGATATAGATCTCGGTGATATTGAAGAGATTCTTGCTGGTGATTATAAGAAGATAATGATTACAGCCTGTGGTACGGCCTATCATTCAGGGGTGATCGGGAGATTTCTGATTGAGGAATTTGCTGATATCCCTGTTGATGTTGAAGTTGCCAGTGAGCTTAGATATAAGAAAAACTTTATTGATAAAAATACTTTAATGGTAGTTGTTAGTCAGTCTGGAGAGACTGCTGATACTCTGGCAGCTTTGAGGCTGGCAAAGAAGCAGGGAGCAAAGGTTGTGGCTTTAACCAATGTAATTGGCAGCAGCGTTGATAGAGAAGCAGATTCCAGTTTTCAGTTAATGGCTGGCCCTGAAATATCAGTGGCTTCGACCAAGGCTTATGTGGCAATGGTTTTAGTCTTTTATTTGCTGGCATTAAAACTTGGGAATTTAAATAATAATATTTCAAAGGCCAGATTAAAAGAGTTAATAGCTGGTTTAAAGAGGTTACCTTATAGAATTCAGGAGACAATTTCTGAATTTGATGAGATATCGAAGGAGATTGCTGAATCGATAAAAGACTATAAGAGTGTCTTTTTTATCGGGAGAAATATTGATTATGCCCTGGCTCTTGAAGGGGCATTAAAACTTAAAGAGATCTCTTATATTCATGCTGAGGCCCACCCTGCAGGAGAGCTTAAACATGGTTCCCTGGCATTGATTGAAGATGGCGTACCGGTATTTGCTATCACAACCAGGGAAAATGTTGCCATGAAGACATTATCAAATATCGAAGAAGTTATGGCCAGAGGTGGCCAGGTAAATTTGATTACAGCTAAAAATATTGAGTATGATAAAATAGAAGTAGACAATAAACTAATCCTGCCTGAAATGGATAATATCTGGTCTTCAGTCCTGGCGGCTATTCCGCTCCAGTTAATATCTTATTATACAGCTCTAGAATTGGAGAGGAATATTGATAAACCCAGGAATCTTGCTAAAAGTGTTACTGTAGAGTAGGAGGCTTTTTAATGATTAAGGGACATGGTGTTGATATCATTAAGGTTGATAGAGTTAAAAGAATGTTAAATAGATTTGGTGAACGATTTAAAGTCAGAATCTATACAGAAGAAGAGATTGATTATTGTATGACTGCCTCCAATCAGGTTGAATCCTTTGCAGCCAGGCTGGCTGCAAAGGAGGCAGTCTATAAAATTTTAGGCAGAGAATTAGAAACTTTATGCTGGCAGGAAATTTCGGTAAAGATGGAGGATTGCATTCCAACTATTTATTTAAATGGTTATGCAAAAGAAGCTGCCGAAGAGCTTGGAATTGAATTCTGGCATTTAAGTTTAAGCCATGAGAGGGATTATGCACTGGCATCAGTGATAGCTGAAGGAGGTTGATAGTTTGTTAGTTTTAAGATCAACTGAGATGGCTGCTGTAGATAAAGAGGCGATAGAATTAGGTTATCCAGAGATTATCTTAATGGAGACAGCTGGCAGGTCTATTGCCAGAGAGATTGATGAACTGGATTTCCTTGATGATAAATCAAAGATTACTTTTTTAATAGGTGGCGGGAATAATGGAGGAGATGGCCTTGTTGCTGCCCGTTATTTAAAGGAATGGGGCTATGAAAATTTAAATGTTTTTTTATTAAATCCTGGGGATGAATTAGAGGGGATAAGTCGAGAGAATTATAATATTTGCGAACTTCAGGATGTTGAGCTGGAGGTCATTAATCCTGATAGTTTAGAGGATTTTCTAGAGATATTTAGCAGGGCTGATATTTTAATAGATGGAATTCTGGGCACTGGAATTACTGGAGAGGTTAGAGGTTTAGCGGCAGATTTAATTAAGATAATTAATGAGATACCGGTAAATGTTTTAGCAATAGATATGCCTTCAGGTCTATCCCTGGATTTTAATAGTGAGACAGTAGTTAGGGCTGATTTGACTGTATCTCTGGCCAATTTAAAGGTTGCCCAGGCTGTTTACCCAGGTAGGCTTTACTGTGGAGAGATTATAATAGCCGATATCGGGATGCCGGCAAAGGCTTATCAGAAGCTCAGGCCAAAATATTTTATGCTCTCCAATCAGGAGGCAGCAAGGTTTCTACCATATAGAAATGAGACCGGTCATAAAGGAACCTTTGGTAAAGTATTAGTAATTGGCGGATCAGCTGGAATGGCAGGTTCTGTTAGCCTGGCTGGAGAGGCTGCTTTAAAGATAGGGGCAGGGATGGTAACGATTGCCCTACCTTCAGTGATTGCAGGTGATGTCAATAGTTATTCCAGGGAAATAATGACAGAGGCTCTGCCAGCCAATGATGGTAAAATTACAACTGAAGCACTTGATAAAATCATTGAGCTTAGTAACGAGATGGATTTAGTAATTTTAGGACCTGGTTTAGGCCAGGGAACAGAGCAAGTTGAATTAGTAGACGAACTATTAAAGGAACTTAAACTGCCAGTTGTCTTAGATGCAGATGGCCTTAATGCAATTAAAGATATTGAACAGTTAAAGAAAGCTGAGAACAGGATTTTAGTGACTCCCCATCCTGGTGAGATGGCCAGGTTATATGATACCAGTATTCCAGAGATACTGGAAAATAGGTTTGAGTATATTAATGATTTTGTTGAAAGGACAGGTCAGACTATCATTTTAAAAGGTGCAGATAGCCTGATAGGATTGCCAGCAGGAGAGATTTTTATTAATCCAACTGGTAATGATGGCATGGCTACAGCTGGCAGTGGAGATGTGCTGACTGGAATTGCTGGTGGTCTGATTGCTCAGGGACTTGACCTTGAGAAGGCTGGAATTGTGGCTCCCTTTATTCATGGACAGGCAGGCGATTTAGCTGCTGATGTTAAAAATAGGTATTCAATAGTTGCTGGAGATTTAATTGCCTATCTGGCTGAGGCCATCAATACTATTAATAATTGAATGGAGTGATAATTATGAAAACTGCAAAAGATATAATGACTGAAGAAGTTATAACTATTGACCCGGAAACCAGTGTAGAAGAAGCAGCAGAATTGATGAGTCAATATAATGTTAGTGGACTGCCTGTATTAGAGAATGGTAAACTGGTTGGAATTGTAACAGAGAAAGATTTGATTATTAAAGATAAGAAGCTCCATTTTCCAGATTATATTAATCTGATCGGTGGAATAATTTACCTTGAAAGTTATAAGAAATTTCAGGAAGAGTTTAAAAAATATATAGCAGTTAAGGTTAATGATTTAATGACCAAGCATGTAGAAACTATAAACCCTGATACTCCAGTCAGTGAGATAGCTGAATTAATGAGTAAAGAAGAGGTTAATAGGATGCCTGTGCTTGATGGCGATGAGTTGGTTGGAATTGTAACCAGGGGAGATTTAATAAAAAATATGTCGAAGTAGTTATTTGGAGGTATTGTTATGGTTAAAATAGTTATAACAGGATTTGATAATAAAATTGGGCCTGGGGATATAGTTGGTGCTTTTATCAATGAATGTGGGGTTGACAGTAATGATATTGGTAAAATAGATATTAATTCCAGTCAGGCTGTAGTAGAATTAGAGGATAAAATAGCGGCTAAAGTCGTTAAAGTGATGAATGATAATAAAATTGGTGGTAATAGGGTTAAAGTCAGGGCGAAAAATGTTGATCATTTATTGCCGGAGGACCTCTTAAGATATATTGAGAATTCAAAGAGAAAGATTGAGGCTGAAAAGAATCATTTTGAAAAAGAGTATAATTATCTAAAAAAAGAGATAGATACAATTAAAAGATTGAGATCTGGAATAGCAATAAATGGTTTGAAGGCTCAGGTTGAGAATTGGATTGATTCTGATAATCTTATTTTAACCCTATATCATCAGATGCCTGGGCAGCTTTTACCGATAAGCCGCTTTAAACCTGGTGATTATATTGAGATTTCTTCAGGAAGTGTTAATAGAACTGTTTCAGGGCAGATTTTTGAAATAAATAAAGGGACAATCCTGGTAGCTATAAATGAAGAGTTTCCTGAAGTTATGGAGGGGAAAAATTTAACTTTAAATAAAAGTTATAATAAAAAATATTATATTAGGCTATTAAATTCAGTAGAAAATATTGAAGAGATATCTGGTGTTTCTAAAAAATTAAGGGATGCTTTTTTATTAGATAGGGGCCAGGCCTCAAAGTCAGATAGGGCAAGTGAAAATAGAGTATTTAATATTGATATGTTATCAGCCAGGCAGAAAGAAGCTGTAATTGAAGCAGAGGCTGCAGATGAATTTTATTTAATTGCAGGACCTGCTGGAAGTGGCAAGACTACTGTGATTTCTGAGATTATATTAAATTCATTAAAGGCTGGAGAGAAGGTACTGGTATTATCGAAATTTAATTCGACCCTTGATAAATTATTTGATTTTATTGAGACTGAGTTTCAGGGCAAGAGGATAGGGAGAACCGGGCTTTATAATCAGAATAACTGGTTTGGAAATAATAAAGATGATTTAGATATTTTGCTGGCTAATCCTCTGGACCAAGATGATATTAAAGATTCTGGTCGATTTGATCTTGTAATCTTTGAAGATAGTTATCTTTTCACAGAGGCTGAATTTATTGATCCTATTGCAATCAGTAAGAAGGCAATAATATCTGGAGACTTACATGGTATAAAAGCTGAATCGCTGGCTATAGATAATTATAAAGGCCTGGAAGAAGAATTAAGTTTTTTTGCTAAAAAATATAATGCTGTACCTGACAGCCTAAAAACCTGGCTTACTGAGGAGTATCGTTATTCTTCAGTTATAAATGACTTTATAAGTAAGCATATTTATTCTGATGAAAGGATTTTAAGCAGAAAAAGTAATCATAGTGATAAATTTAATCTGGATAAATATAGTTTCACTGAGGCGCATCCTCTTATAAAGCTTTTTGATTCAGATATGGATTATATCTTTCTTGATACCAGTAATTATCAATCTGAAGAGAAGAAAATTGAAGGTTTAAAGGATTATTATAATAGGTTTGAAGCAGATATTGTTGAAGAGGCTGTTGAACTTTTAATTAATGCAGGTTATGAAGCTGATGAGATAGGAGTTATTTCTCCCTTTAATTATCAGGTTATTGAGATTAAGAAACGACTGGTTAATTATGGGGTTAAAGTTGAAACTCCATATAATTTTCAGGGGGAAGAAAGAGAAATTATTCTGATATCAACAGTAAGAAGTAATCAGAATGAATATCTTGGAAGGTTAAAGGATATAGAAGAACTTTATATTAGTTTGACCCGGTCTAAAGAAAGAACAATAATAGTTGGTAATGCCCTCACATTAAATTGTAATTGGATTTACAGGAGGTTATTGGATAATATTGATATAAAGAAGGTCTAAGCTATTGACAGACGGTTATTGCTGTTATATACTAGAGGTGTGTGTATTATAGCTTTTAGATGGGGGTGAGGGCCGTTGGCCAATTATGATCAGGAAAGATTTAATATGTCGATGAATATGATTAGAGAATTTAACAATAAGATCCTTCAAAATAAGGCTAATAATCATAGCGATTTCTTCCAAAAATCTGTGAGGATGTATATCTGCCAGAAGAAGAGGGAAGAGATCAAAGAAAAATTAAAATGTGGTTATCAGGAGATGGGCGAGTTGAATCGCAAGATGGCTGACGAAGGCTTTCTAAATTTATGTGAGACCTTTTCATGCTATGAGGATAGCCTAGCGGAGTGTGAGTGACATGGATGTTTTTAGAGGAGATGTATTTTATGCTAAGCTGGATCCGGCCATAGGTTCCGAACAGAAAGGGACCAGGCCGGTTGTCATTATCCAGAATGATATCGGCAACCGGTATAGTCCTACAGTAATTGTTTCTGCAATTACATCTAAGATTAGGAAGGCAAAGTTGCCAACTCATGTTGAAATTGCTGCTGGTGATAGTGAGTTAGATAAAGATTCAGTTATTTTACTGGAACAGATCAGAACGCTGGACAAGAAAAGATTAGAAAGAAAGATTACCAGATTGGCTCCGGAGATTATTGAAGAGGTAAATAAAGCTATTGAGATTAGTCTGGGTCTGGTCGATTTGTAGATTTACATATTACATAATTTGCCCTTGTTAAGAGGGCTTTTTTCTTGTTTGAAATGTTCTGAAAAATAAAATATCTTATTAGGAGGAGAAAATTTTGTACGAAGAGCTTGTTAATGTATATCGTGACGAACTGGTTGAGTCTATTCATAATGGAGCTATAGCTGTTGTTTCTCCTGATGGTAAAGAAATTGCTTCAGTGGGCCAACCTGAGCAGAAGACTTACTGGAGATCAGCAGCTAAGCCGATTCAGGCTATTCCGATAGTTGCTGATGGAGTTGCTGATTATTATGATTTTACTGCTCAGGAGATTGCGGTTATGTCAGCATCCCATAGTGGCGAAGAATTACATATTGAATTGGTTAGAAGTATTTTAGATAAGATTGGGCTGGATGAGACTGCTTTAAAATGTGGAACCCATTATCCCTATAATAAAGTGGCTAAAGAGAAGCTAGTCTCTGCTGATAAGGAGCCGACAGAGATATATAATAATTGTTCTGGTAAGCATTCAGGCCTGCTGGCACTCTGCAAGTATAATGATTGGGATATTGATAATTATTTTGCTTTAGAGCATCCTCTGCAGCAGACTTTATTAAAATATATTGCTTTATTAACTGGTGTTAAAAAGGATGAGATTATTACCGGTGAAGATGGCTGTGGGGTAGTGGTTTATGGGCTGCCGATTACTAGAATGGCCAGGGCTTATGCCAGGCTGGCCAATCCTGAATATCTGCCTGCTGACTTAGAGCCGGCAGTCGCCAGAATTAGGGATGCTATGATTAAAAACCCTGAAGTTGTTGGTGGGACTGGAAGGTTTAACACTGATTTAATGGAGGTGGCTGGAGAATATCTGGTGGCCAAAGGCGGAGCTGAAGGAGTCTTTTCTCTGGGAATCATGGGCGGCCCAGGGATTACAATTAAAATAGGTGATGGTAATAAACGGGCTATTCCGCCGGTTATTATGAAATTGCTGGCTGAGTTTATTGATTTGAGTGGAGAGCAACTGGATTCTTTAAGTGAATACGAGGAACCTTTAGTGACCAATCACAGGGATCATAAAGTTGGAAAGATTCTGCCGACTTTTGAATTAAATAAATTAGGAAAATTAGGAGGAGAAAATTTTGCTAGCAATTAAAGCAGGAAAGATTGAAACGATGACAGAGGCAGGAAGCTTGAAAGACGGAGTTATTCTGATTGAGGATGGTAGGATTAAAGCTATAGGTGAGAATATTGAGATTCCAGAGGGTGTGGAAGTTTATGATTACGGCGATAAGACAGTTCTCCCAGGCTTAATTGATGCCCATACCCATTTAGGTATTGGCGAAGAAGGGATTGGCTGGGAAGGCAGAGATTATAATGAGACTACCAGTCCTATAACACCTGAGCTGAGGGCGATTGATGCTATTAATCCAGCTGATTTAGGGTTAGAAGATGCCAGAAAGAGTGGAATTACATCGGTCATGGTTGCTCCAGGGAGTGCCAATGTGATTGGTGGAGAATGCCTGGCTATGAAGACTACTGGTGAATATGTAGATGATATGATTATTAAAAATCCTGTTGGAATTAAGGCAGCCTTTGGTGAAAATCCAAAGAGGGTCTATAGTGAGCAGAAAAAGTCTCCTAGTACCAGGATGGCTGTTGCCGCTGAGATGCGCAAAGTTTTCATGGAGACTGAGGATTATATCAAGAATAAAGAGAATAAAGAAAATGATAAGGATGATTCCTTTAAGCGGGATATAAAGTTTGAAAGTTTAGCCAGGGTTATTAGTGGTGAGATGCCATTAAAGACCCATGCCCACAGAGCTGATGATATTATGACTGCTTTAAGGATTGCAGAAGAATTTTCAATAGATTTAACGATTGAGCATTGTACCGAGGGGCATAAGGTTGCTGAAAGACTGGCTGAAGCCGGGGTGCCAGCAATTGTTGGGCCGAGCCTGACAACAAGATCTAAAGTAGAGGTTAAAGATAGAGACTTTAAAACTGCTGCTGTTCTTGCTAAGGCAGGGGTTAAAGTTGCTTTGATGAGTGACCATCCTGTAATACCAGTTGATAATCTGATGGTCTATGCTGCTCTGGCAGTCAAGGCTGGACTGGAGCGGAACGAGGCTTATAAAGCAGTCACAATTAACCCGGCAGAGATTTTAGGTATCAATGATAGGGTGGGCAGCTTAGAAGCCGGTAAAGATGCTGATTTGGTTGTTTATGCAGGTGATCCACTGGATATAGCTGCTAATGTTGAGGCTGTTTATATATCAGGTGATAAGATATAATAAATAAGTGGGGGATTTAGTTCTACCACTTTTAAAATAATATGAGTTTTTCTTTTTTTGCACTAGGGGGTTATTTACTTTTAGTTAATTGGTTTGATATAATTAAAGTATGAGTTAATCTTATCAGGCTGTTGGAACTGAGAATGATTATTAAGAACTCGGAGGTGAGCAGGAGCATACCCGGAGCA
>Ga0207421_10005724_pt1 | contig 13807 bp, 17 predicted proteins | sample SodLakKL_010_SED_4_FD_187542 | JGI IMG/M metagenome (GOLD analysis project Ga0207421, IMG submission 187542) | Alkaline sediment microbial communities from Lake Tanatar, Kulunda Steppe, Russia - 8KL_010_SED (SPAdes) (version 2) | ecosystem: Environmental > Aquatic > Non-marine Saline and...
AGAATTACGAGTTCCTGTCGGCTGTGGCGGCGAACGACCCTGATGCCTTCGCTCCGAGTTTCGAAGACGGACTCGCCGCCCAGCGCTTGCTCGATGCTATCGAGCGAAGTGACGACGAAGGTGGCTGGGTCAGCGTCTCCTAACTGTCACAGCGCTCGTTTTGTGCGGTCTGGGGTGCGTCGGTACCGGTACCGGTGGGACCGACCCGGCTGCCGTTGGCATCAGTACACAGTGACAGTAATCCGTATCACCATCTGGCCCGGACCGCGGGGCTTTTGTCCGCGCCAGCAAGAATGTAGGCCAGATGCTGTCGGTCGAACTCCACGTCCACTCGGCGCTTTCGTACGACGGTCGGGACCCCGTCGACTTGCTCCTCGAGCAAGCAGCAGCCGTCGGTCTGGACGCCATCGCGATCACCGACCACGACGAAATCGACGCCAGCCTCGAGGCCGTCGAGCGAGCCCCGGACTACGGGCTGACCGCGATTCCCGGCATCGAAATCTCGAGCAAAGCCGGTCACATTCTGGGCCTCGGCGTCACTGAAGCCGTGCCGCCGGGGCTCTCCTACGAGGACACGCTCGAGGCGATCCACGAACAGGGTGGTGTTGCCGTCGTCCCCCACCCGTTTCAGGAGTCACGCCATGGGGTGATGGCCAGGATTTCCCGGGACCAACTCGCCGAGGCGGACGCGATCGAGGTGTACAACTCCCGGTTGATCACGGGCAGAGCGAACCGACAGGCCGAACGCTTCGCACGGGCACGCAATCTGCCGATGACGGCCGGGAGCGATGCCCACATCAGTGAGATGGTCGGACAGGCGGTGACCAGGGTCGACGCCGCCGAGCCCTCAGTCGAGGCGATCCTCGAGGCGATCCGAAACGGGGACACGAGTATCGAAGGCAAACGCACACCGTGGCGGATTAGCTTCCGACAGGCGGCCGGCGGTGTCAAACGGCGGATGAAGAGCGCCGTGGTCGGGTTCTTTGGATGAGCGGGGACCGAACCGACCTCCGTGGTAGCTCACCGGCCATCGTCCGTGAGGCCCTCGAATCGGGCGACCCACTTCCAGGGACAGCCGGCTTTGCTGGCTGGGTCGATGGCTCCCTCGTCAGGGACGTCCTCGGACGCGAGCCCCTGTACGTCGAGCGATCCGTCCTCGAGAGCGAGGAACACCCGACCGTCGAGCAGGTCGCGTTCGAACCGGGGGTACTCGAGCGCCCGCGGCTGTTCCCGGCGGGGTCAGTGTTGTGTCCCGGAAGCGAGGTGGAACGCCGCTGGGACCTCCCCATGCCGGCTGTCGAAACGGGAGGAGAGCGGGTACTCGAGGCAATCGACGCGGGAATAACGCGGGCAGTTGACGCCACCGATCGGGACGACGTCGCAGTCGCGTTCTCGGGCGGGGTCGACTCGGCACTGGTCGCGGCACGGCTCGACGCGCCGCTCTACGTCGCCGGGTTTCCGGACAGTCACGACGTCGAAGCGGCTCGAACCGCCGCCGACGCGATGGGACGGGACCTCACCGTCGTCGACCTCGAGCCGGCCGACCTCGAGCGAGCCGTCCCCACGGTTGCTCGAGCGACGGGCCGAACGAACGCGATGGACGTCCAGATCGCCCTCCCGCTCTATCTGGTCGCCGAACGCATCGCCGCCGATGGCTTTGGGGCGATGGCGGTGGGCCAGGGAGCCGACGAACTGTTCGGTGGGTACGAAAAGGTCGTTCGGCTGGACCACCGTGTTACAGCGGAGACCGTTCGCGGCGCGGTCCGTGAACAGATCGAGACCCTTCCCGATCAGCTCCCACGTGACGTGCTGACCATCAGGGCCGCTGGGTTGACCCCCGTTGCGCCGTTGCTCCACGACGCCGTCGTGGAACCGGCGCTCTCCCTGCCGGTCGACTGGCTGGCGACGGAAACCGAACGCAAACGAGCCCTCAGAGCGGTAGCGACGCGGTATCTCCCCGAATCGGTCGCGATGCGAGAGAAGAAGGCCGTTCAGTACGGCAGTCTCGTCGCCCGCGAACTCGATCGACTCGCCAGACAAGCCGGCTACAAACGCCGGATGGATGACCACGTCTCGCGGTACATCTCGTCGCTACTCGAGGCCGACGCCGACCATCCAACGCATTGAGCACCGTCGGCTGCCCGAAGACTCGATCAGGTCCAGGCTCGGAGACACTGCCCCGAGCAAAAGTGTAGTTCGACGGTCCGATCCTCGAGCAACGTCCCCCCTCGAGCGCGCTCCCCGGGTCGATCCTTCACGTACGTCGTGAGCGTGTACGCCACTCCCCCGTTCGTTGCACAGTTGGCACAGTGCATAGTGAGAAATCGACGGGACCCCACCTCAGTATACACCCGTTACCATCGAGCGTTCGTGTCGAAATCCGTGATTGTCAGCCTCGCGCGGGACTGGGTTTTGAATCGTCTGGGCCGTACGATGGAGTATCGTTCAGTGCCTCGAGTGAGGCGGCTATCGAAACCCTTACTCCCGGGTGCTGTTTGGATGCAGGTATGAGCGACGATGCCGTCACGCCCGAGACCGTTCGCCACATTGCCGGGCTGGCACGGGTCGATCTCGCGGACGACGAGGTCGACCGGTTCAGCGAGCAGTTTGCGGACATCCTCGATGCTTTCGAGTCCCTGGATGCCGTCCCGGACGTCGACGCCGACGTGGAGCTGACGAACGTCATGCGTGCAGATGCGGTTTCCCCGGGTCTCGACACGGATGCCGCCCTCGAAAACGCCCCCGACCACGAGGACGACTACTTCAAAGGGCCGAACGTCTCCTGACCTCTCATGAGCGACGACATATTCATCACCGAAGACACGATCGAACCGACCGGGGGTGGCCTCCTCGAGGGGCGGACCCTCGCGGTCAAAGACAACATTTCGACGGCTGGCGTTCGGACCACCTGTGGCTCGAAGATGCTGGAGTCGTACGTGCCACCGTACGATGCGACCGTGGTCGACCGCGTGCGTGACGCCGGAGCCACGATCGTCGGCAAAGCCAATATGGACGAGTTCGGGATGGGGACGACGACGGAAACGTCCTTCTTCGGACCAACTGACAACCCGGCTGCCCCGGGACACGTCCCTGGTGGCTCTTCCGGCGGCTCGGCGGCTGCCGTCGCTGCGGGGGAAGCGGACCTCGCCCTCGGCTCGGACACCGGCGGGTCGATTCGTTGCCCGGCCTCCTTCTGTGGGGTCGTCGGGATCAAACCCACCTACGGGTTGGTCTCACGATACGGGCTCGTCGCCTACGCCAACAGCTTAGAACAGATCGGGCCGCTCGCCTCGAGCGTCGAGGACGCAGCCACCTTGCTCGATGTGATCGCCGGTCCCGACGAACGTGATGGGACGACCCAGGAGCCCCCACACGACGATGTGGGTTCCTACCGCGACGCTGCAACTGGTGACGTCGACGGACTCACCATTGGCATCCCGACTGAACTGCTCGATGGGGCCGAAGCCGGCGTCGTCGAGACGTTTTGGGCAGCCATCGACACACTCGAGAGCCAGGGCGCGAGTACACAGGAAGTCAGTCTTCCCTCGCTCGAGCACGCCGTCGAGGCCTACTACGTGATCGCGATGTCGGAAGCCTCCTCGAATCTGGCGCGGTTCGACGGCGTTCGCTACGGGCAATCCGGCGGCTACGACGGGAACTGGAACGAAGCGTTCGCCGAGGCCCGTGCCGAGGGCTTCGGCGACGAAGTCAAACGCCGAATCCTGCTTGGAACCTACGCACTCTCGGCTGGCTACCACGACAAATACTACAAGAAAGCCCAGGACGCCCGTGCCTGGGTCACTCAGGACTTCGATACGGCGTTCGACGACGTCGACGTGCTCGCCTCACCAACGATGCCCGTGACGCCGTTCGAACTCGGCGAGGGCCTCGAGGACCCACTCACGTTGTATCTGGCTGATGCCAACACGGTGCCGATCAACCTCGCCAATCTGCCGGCCATCTCGGTCCCCGCAGGGACGGCTGACGGACTGCCCGTCGGCATGCAACTGGTCGGCCCGGCCTTCGGTGAACACGAGATTATTCGGGCGGCCAGCGCACTCGAGTAGCGAACAGCGTCTTTTTATCCAGATCCGCTCGCGGTCTCACGAACTAAGAGGAGTATGAACGGGTCACTCGGGGAGGGGTACACTCGTCGGGGTTCTACGAAACGGTGTGGGTGGCGCCGGAAAGACACCGGAGAGTCAACGCCTAATGCCCCCGCGTGTGACACGCAGGTATGCGACTCGCGAGACTCGCCACCCCAGACGGACCGGTGTCCGGCCGATACGAAAACGGGACGATCGAGACCCCAGATGGCCAGTACGAGGTCGGCCGGGACGAGTTCCTCCTGCCACCTGCCGACCCGTCAGCGCTCTACTGTGTCGGGCGAAACTACGCCGAGACGCTCGAGCAGATGGCGTACGAACGACCCGAGGAACCCGATTTTTTCATCAAGCCCCCGACGGCACTGCTGGGCCACAAGCAGGAAATCCCCTACCCTGCGTTCACCGACGAATTGACGTACGCCGGTGAACTCGCGGCAGTGATCGACCAGCGGTGTCGAAACGTCGCATCCGATGACGTGCCGGAAATCGTGCGCGGCTACACGATACTGAACGACGTCGACGCCCTCGATCAACAGGGACGAACGGCACGGAAAGCGTTTGACGACTCAGCGCCCCTTGGCCCCTGGCTCGAGACCGACGTCGATCCGACGAGTATTGCCATGTGGACCGACGTGACGGGCGAACGCCGCCAAGATGCCAACACCGAGTTGATGCTGTTCGATCCGTACGAAATCGTCTCGTATCTGTCCGAACGGTTCACACTCAGGCCGGGCGACGTGGTAGCCTTTGGTAGCCCGGCGAATCCGGGCCTCCTCGAGCCAGGTGACACGGTCGAAATCACGTACGAGGGGGTTGGGACGTTGCGGAACACCGTCGGGTCGACGGAGAGATAGCGTCGGTCACACTGTCACACCACGACCGGCTCCGTCCGCTATCAGGCTCATGCAGCCGAGACGTACTCGAGACAATCCTCGAGGGTGGTGGCGGTGTGTACTCGCGAGCCCAGTGCAGGATCGAGCGATGGTGACTGCTCTCTCCCATCAGTGACGTGAATCCCGGTCCATCCACGTTCGAGAGCAGGCACCAGATCCCGCTCGAGGTCGTCCGAGACGAACGTATAGCTGTCTGCGGGCAACCGTTCTTCCGCGATTTCATAGATCCTCGGGTCGGGTTTCCATGCGCCCACGGCACTCGAGACGATGAGGGCATCGACGGCTCCCTCGAGGCCAATCGCGTGTAATTTCTCTCGCTGGAGTGACGAACGCCCGTTCGTGAGGACGCCGACCTGGTGGGTGTCGCCGAGGTGCTCGAGTAGCCTGGCCGCCCCGGGCAGTGCCACCGTGTGATCGATTTCGGTTGTCGCCAGGGAATCGCTGAACGACTGCGGATCGACCGGCACGTCGGTCGCCGCGATGGCCGTCGCATAGGGATCGCTCGCTTCGCCGAAAACGTCGAAAAAGTGGCGGCTGAAGGCATCGAATCCCGCGTTCTCGACGTCTAGCCGCTCGAGTGCTCGCCCGTATATCGTCGAAAACGGGACGTCGTACGTACAGAGTGTGCCGTCCAGATCGACGTAGCAGGTGTGGGCTGGCATGATCGGAATACTCTGGGGGATGGCCTTCAGCGTTGGGTGCGTGTGGGAGTCACAGAAAGCGACAGCACGATCGGTAAACCGAGGAACGTCGCCTCGAAACCTACACCGAACCGACGGTGACGAAAAACGGGACGGTCTCCGTTCGTTCGTACTCCCCCGCCTGCATCTGCTCGATCACGTCTCGGCCGAGGGCACGCCACTGCCCACGAAGGGCGTCGTACTCTTCACCGGTCAGTGGTCCCTCGAGCATCGTCGCCCGGTCATCGGCCAGGCCCGCACCCGTCGCCTTTCGGCGCGCATCGATCATCGCGTACTCGCCGTAGGGCGGACCGATGGTCCGACCGTGGTCGTACCGCTCACTCGCGACCACCTCGAGACCTGCCTCCGTGAATCGCGACCTGGCGTCTGCTCCGAGTGTGACGTCCGTTTCGATTCCCTCGAGATAGGCGCGGCGAGCCCGCGCCTCGAGCACCGACTCCCGAGGGATCGTCGATTCGACGGTCACCGCACTGTTGTCGGGTTCGACAGCCGCGACGAGGCCGCTCGAAACCCGAGCGAATTCGGTAAGCGCGGTCACGGGATCGGGTAGATTGATCAACAGCGCCTGACAGACCACGAGGTCGAAACTGTCGTCGGCGAAGGGTAGGCGCGTCGCGTCACCCCTGACGACCTCGAGGGGGCGCTCGGCTGCGGTGGACGCTGTTCTCGCATGCTCGAGCAACGCCCGGTCGACGTCACAGCCAATGACCGTTCCGGGACACTCCTGGGTGAGGACGCGAGTCAGTTCCCCCGACCCACAGCCGACGTCGAGCACCCGCGTTCGGGACTCGAGCTCGAGTGGCTCGAGCGCCTCCGTGCTGTCGGCCCACATGCCGTCTCGAGTCCGAGTAAGATACGAGGCTGAGAATTGACGCACTGGTCGGGAGTCACGAACGCGAAGGGCAAAAACAGCCCGGGTTCGCGCGGGTAACGCGCACGAAAGGGCCCCTCCCGTCTTCGGTGGTGAGCCCACTCGATCCGTTATCGCGAGATGTCTTCACCGCCGTCGGCAAGGACAGCCTCGACTTCCGCTTGGGTGACGAGTGCGACGTCGCCCGGAATCGTCCGCTTGAGGGCGGCCGTCGCTGCGGCGTACTCGAGGGCGGTACCGACATCGTCGCCGGCGAGGCGACGAGCAATGAACGCGCCGGTAAAGGCGTCACCGGTACCGATCGGGTCGACGGTTTCGGTCTCGTAGGCGTCGTGGTCGTGGACGACGCTATCGTTCCAGGCCAGCGCCCCCTGGTCGCCGCGGGTGACGACCACGGTCTGGAAATCGAACTGGGAGCCGAGTTTGTGTGCCAGTTGTCGTGGATCGCCCTCGTACCCGAGCACGGTGTGTGCGTCCCGTGCCGCGATGACGAGGATATCGATGCCTGGGAAGAGCTTCGTAAGCGTGTTCCGAGCTTCCTCCGGTTCCCACAGTTTTGCCCGGTAGTTGAAGTCGAACGCCGTCGTCGTCCCACTCTTCTGGGCGGCGTTCAACAGTTGGGCGGTCGTCTCACGGAGCGTTGTCGAAAGCGCCGGGGTAATGCCGGAGGTGAAAAACACCCGTGCGTTCTGGATCAATTCGATGTCGAACTCCTGTGGTTCGGCCGTGGTGACTGCGGCGTTCGAGCGATCGTACACCACATTGGTTCCTCGGGGTTTGCCGCCATGCTCGAGGTAATACGTCCCCTGTCGACCCTGTTGACTCCAGACGACGTCCGTGTCGATCCCGTACTGCTCGAGTTCACCGACGACGCGTCGGCCGAGGGGGGAATCCGGGAGTTTCGACGTCCAGGTTGCCGTCACCCCGAGTCGCTGGGCCGCGATTGCGACGTTACTCTCTGCGCCCGCCGCCCGGACCTCGAGTTCAGACGCCGTCTCGAGGCGTTCGTGTCCCGGCGGTGAGAGACGAAGCATCGTTTCCCCGAAGGTGACGACGTCGCTCACGGCTTACCCTCCCACATCCGTCGCTGTGTCCATCCGTGCGTGTGCATAGTTCGCCAAACGAACGGGGGCATGATAAGTGGTATCCTTGGTTGGATCGACACGAAATGTACCGCCCTCTGGCAGCGACACGAGGGAGTATAGTGCTCGGGAGGTATTCTCGGGGACTCAGAATAAGAGTGGGGAACTTATTACAGGCCGGTGTATCAGTAGATACCAATGAGTACGAGTGAGGACTACACGTTCGTCTGTTCGGCGTGTTCACAGTCCATTGCGGTCAACGACGCCATGCGTCAGGCGCTCGTCGAGAACGGTTGTGCTGTTTGTGGTTCGTCCGTAGAGCCCGAGGATTTCGAACCGGCCGAGGCCTGAACGACACCGGTATTCTCCAGGAGTATATAAACCACCCACGATATCAGTGGTCAATCCTGGTTGTCCACTCACTCGTACGATGGTGTATGAGCCACTCGCTGCAGGGGACGCCGAACGCGTACAATTCACCAACCAACGACATCGTGCTGACCGGCGACGACGAAGTGCAGCCCGTCCTCGACGCGCTCAACGACGATGACTGCCGTCGTATCCTCGAGGCAGTCACCAACGCTGATTCGTTCCTCTCGGCATCGGAGATTTCCGACCAGTGTGGCGTCCCGCTCTCGACGACCTACCGAAAGATCGACCTCCTCACCGAGGCTGCCCTCCTCGAAGAACACCTCCGCATCTGTCGGTCGGGCAAACACACGAGCGAGTACGGCCGCGGCGTCGAGGACGTCCGAATTTCGGTGACCGAACAGGCAGGCATCGAACTCGAGCTCACTGGTCCCAAAATCGGTGGCGCACTCGCCGACTAGACGGTGGCTACCGTCGAGTCCGCCTCGTGTGTGAACCAAACCGGCAGAACAGGTACCTGCGCTATTACTCGAGGACGGTAGCGGTCTGATTCCACCTTTTTGACTGTCTGGGCACGATTTCCGTTCGATACCGCGCATACAGACCCAGTTCGACGGAATCGCACGTTCTTCGACCCAGGCTGTCACACCCTCGTTACTGTGGCACAGATAGAGGCAAGGCAGGCACGTACGATTGGAGGTATCGGACGCACCCCCTTTTCGCATGGTAGAACGCTCCTGTCGACGACCGGGACCAAGCGGGGAGTCGGTACTCAGGATTGGTCCGTTTCAAAACGGTTCTCGGCTTCCGAAACGGGAGGCATGTCCCCATTATGTTCACCCTCACCCCGGTCGGTACTGGCCGTCCCAGTCTCCTGGTCTTGCGTGGCGTCAATGTCCTCCAGTGCGTATGCTGGTATCTCTTCAGTTGCCACCAGTCGTTCGACACCACGTTCGAATTCATCGTCGTCGATTTCCCCACGGGCATAGCGTTCTCGCAACGTCTCCACCGGATTTTCGTCATTGTCACCCTGGTCACGGTTCCGATCGCCAGCACGGTCAGCGAGGTCCATCCACTGCTCGACCGTCTCGGGGTCAGTCGTACCAGCAGAGGCGTTCACCTGCGACATCGTGAAGAACAGCAGAAAAAGGCCGATGAGGAGAACCCCAACCGTCGCAAGGAGATTCCCACTACTCACGGTGAGAATTGCAACACTGACACCCAGTACGATGATCACCGCCTCGAGCGGACCCAACGTGTGTCTCCCCACGCGCATTTGCGTTCAGTCGTGGCGGCAGATACATAACTATTTATCCAGCCCCCAAGCCATTGGTAAACAATCAGCATCGGGAGCCGTTCAGATTCTGTGTCTCCCTGTTCCCAACACGTCACGCTCAATCGGCGAGATTCTTGAGGGTGGACGCCGACAAGCCGGCATGGACGCAAGGATCCGAGCGTACGACCCCTCGAGTGACCGGGACCAGCGGGGGCTGTGGGCCTGTAAACGTGGCTTCGAACTCGGTCTCGGTGAGGGCACCGGGGATGACGAGAAACAGGAGACGTATGCGGCGAAGCTCACCGACGACTATCGGACGGGGTACCTCGAGTGGGTCGAGCGCTGCCAGGCCGACGAGCCGGATGCGGTGACGGTGGCGGTCCTCGAAGAGGGGCACAAAGATGACCAAGGGGCTCCGGAATCAAACACACCCATCATTGGCTACGTCTTCGTCCTTCCCGATAGCTTCGCCTACATCTGGGATAGTGCCGTCATCAACGAGATTTACGTCACTCCCGAGTACCGCGGAACAGGCGTCGCCGACGCCCTCATGGCTCGTGCACTCGAGGTCACCGGAGAACAGGAACTCCCGCTCGAGCGTCTCGTCCTCGACGTCGACCGGGCGAACGATCGGGCACAGGCGTTCTACGAACGACACGGCTTCGATCACTGGGGAGAACTGGTCGCACGGTCGCTCGAGTGAAAGTTCGTGTAGTGGGCGTCTCGCCTCTTAGGCTGCCATGCGATCCTGCACGACGTACGTCACCGTCCCCCCAATGGCACCGAACAGGAACGGGTACACCAATCCGGCGATCAGAATCGCGTCGAACGGACTCGCACGGATCACACCCGAATCGACGGCTAGCGTCGTGACTAACAGGGCGACGATCGTTACCAGGAGATAGCCAACGGCGATCATCGCGCCCGTAATTGCCCCGTCGATTGGTGACTCGAGGCGCTCGAGGTGGCGTTGGGTCACGAGGGCGCCGCCCACGAGCAAGACCAGCGGCGGGACCGAAAAGAGCACCCACTCGAGGCCGGGGCCATCGAGCAAAACGTTTTGCTCGGGCGGTAAGAGGGTAAACATCCCACCCTGTGGAATCTCTGTCGTGACCAGGTGCGCGTTGAAATACGTCCACGCGAGCGCTTCGACTGTGACGGTCTGGCCGGTTGCAGCCTCGAGGATTTCCATCCGCGGATCGCCGTCCATCGTCGGCTGTGCCGCAACCGCCGTGAGCACGTACCCCACCAGCCAGGCTACGCCACCGATGATCGTTCCCTCGAGTAACGGCCGATACTCGCTTTCGGTCTTGGCTGCCGTGTCGGCACCGTCAGTTCCCGATTCGTCGGTCGGGCCGTCCTTCTCATCGCGAGCAGTCATGCTCGAGACATCAAACGCCGATGTGAAAGGCGTTCTGTCTCCATATCACCCGGAGACGCCGAACCGATAGGCCCATACGACGACCGAACCAACAGCCGAGGCGATGCTCGCCGACCTCACGTCAGTCACACCCGTGGTGCGGTTTCCAGTCGGTATCCTCGCCGCAGTCGTCGCCGTTGGCATCATGGATCTCGCGATGGCCCGCATTCCGGAGGGGACGACGCCCCCGTTCGTCGCTGCGAGCGTGCTCACAGAGCGGACCATCCACGAGGCACCGGCTCGTCTCGCCACCACCGTCCACTACCTCGCCGGTCTCGGGACCGGGGCGTTGTTCGTCTATCTCTCACTCCTCTCGGAATCCCTCATTGGGGCTTCATCGTGGCTCTCGGTCGCGGTGACCGGTGTCGGGCTTTATACACTCATGGTTGGATTCTTCCTCGTTGTTCCCCTTCCCCGTGCCATCGGGCTTGGAAGCACCCGACGGGCGAACACGGCTCGGGGATGGGCCGTCGCTGCGGCCGTCTACGTGGCCGTCTTGGTTCCGGTTTCGACCGGCCTCACGCTGCTTTTCGTCTGATCGGATCGAGCCCGCATGACCGTCCTATCGGTCTTTTCGGTCGTCGTCGAGTCGCCGCCACGAATGTAGGCTCAACCTACCTATACTCAAGGGCCATAGCACATCCATGACCGACCAGCGCGACTTCGAGGCCCAAGGGGTGGCTGCATTGTCGAACCGGAATTACATGGCCGCCGGGGATGCCTACACACGGGCTGGATGGGACACCCTCGTCGAGCCACGACCGGGAACCACACCGTTCGACATCGGGACGAAGGGGTGGGTCGGCAACGGCCTCACATCCCTCATCGTCGCGACGCTTTGCTACCGAGTCGCCGACGAGCGGGCGACTGCGCGGCGACGAGCGATCGAAGCCGCCGCGATCAGCCGAGACCTCGCCGACAGAGCGACTAATCCGGGACAGACGGCCTGTTTCACGGAGTTTACCGCCGACAGCCACGTCGCCGGAGACCTCTCCGGGGCATCCGAGGTGTACGACGAGGCGAGGGAGGCTTACGAGACAGCGGCTGACACGGTCGACGATGCGGGAGCCATGAGCGTCACTCCGTTGTTCCGGGCGGCCGCCGCGCCACTGAAACAGGTCGCCAGAACGCTGGCTAACGGCGAGATCGCCATCGAGTGGGACGACCTCCACGGGCCGGACCCGAGTGAACCGGGATCGTTCCTCGGCGCTCGAGCAGCGTACAAAAAACGGCGGTTTCCAGGGCTCCTCGAGCGTCTCGTGGACGAGGGGTATCTGGCGGCCCCGCGAGGGACCACCGAGTACGCGACCGATCACCACCAATGCCCGTTCTGTGACTCGAGGGACGTCAACTGGATACACGAACAGACTCTGTGTCTCCGCTGTTCGCGGCCAACCGACCCGACAGGCTGAGTGTGCCCTGATCCAGGGATGTGATGACGAGGATGAACACGACTGGCCATTTCGGTCGGCCCCCACTCACTGCGGCGGGACGCTCCGCAACCACTAAACGCCGCTCACACCAATCACGTACAAATGAGTGACTGGACAGAAACGTACCGTCCGACGACACTGTCGGAGGTACGGGGGAACAACAAGGCTCGAGACGAACTCGAGCAGTGGGCGAAGACCTGGCCGGAGCATCGAAAGCCAGCGATCGTCCACGGAAGCCCAGGGATTGGGAAGACCTCGGCGGCACACGCGTTGGCGAACGATATGGGCTGGCCGGTGATGGAACTCAACGCCAGTGATGACCGCCAGGCCGACGTGATCAAACGGGTCGCAGGCGAGGCCTCAAAAAGTGGGACGCTGACGGGTGGAGCGGGCGGTCGTCGACTGGTGATCATGGACGAGGCCGACAACTTCCACGGGAACGCCGATTACGGGGGCTCACGTGAGGTGACACGCGTCGTCAAGTCCGCCGATCAACCGATTATTCTGGTCGCAAACGAGTTCTACGAGATGTCGAACAGTTTGCGGAACTACTGTCGAGTGATCGAATTTCGCGACGTCTCCGCGCGATCGATATTGCCTGTCCTCCGTGATATCTGTCGAAAAGAAGGGATCGAGTTCGAGGAGGCTGCCCTCCGGAAAATCGCCGAGGCAACCAGCGGCGACCTGCGATCGGCGGTCAACGACCTCCAGGCCGTTGCCGAGGAAACTGAGCGACTGACCGTCGACGACGTCGTGACGGGCGAACGCGACAGTACCGAAGGGATTTTCGACTTTCTCGACGACCTCATCAAAAACGAGGACGCCCACGGGGCCCTCCTCGCGGCGTACGACGTCGACGAAACACCGGACGAACTCCTGAACTGGGTCGAAGATAACGTTCCCAAAGACTACTCGGGGGCAGAACTCGCCGACGCCTACGAGTTCATGGGCAACGCTGACCGCTGGCTCGGGCGTGTCCGGGCCACACAGAACTACTCGTACTGGCGCTATGCCACGGACAACGTCGCTGCGGGCGTTGCCGCCTCGAGACGCGAGCCCAAAGGCGGGTGGACGCGATACGGTCCCCCGAGTTACTGGTCGAAATTGGGCCGAACTCGAGGGAAGCGCGACCGACGTGACGCCATCGCCCAGCGGATTGCCGACCGTGAAGGGGCGAGCGTCGGCACCGTCCGCCAGGAGATCATGCCGTTTCTGGCCGCGATGACGCACCTGTGTCGGAACCGCGAGTTGACCGTCGGGATGACTGCCGCCTACGACCTCGATGCAAAGGAAGTCTCGTTCATCACCGGGAGTGGGGCCGACACGAACAAGGTCGAATCCATCGTCGAGGACGCACTCGAGCGCCGAGAGCGCCAGACGGTCGAACACTCCGGGTCGGCGTTCTTTTCCGGGAGCGACGAAGGGGAGCGGTCGCAGTCGGCCGGGGAAGCAGATGGGGACACCGAAACGGACGCTGGTTCAGCCGAGGGCAGTCCCGACGGGGCCGAAGACACAGCGGACGAGATGACGGCCGGACACCCTGAGACCCACGAATCCCAAGATGACGATGACGACGAGAGCACCGACACTGCTGATGATGACGATGGGCAGTCGGGGCTCTCCGATTTCATGTGAGCGGGGACGTGTTCGACCGAC
>Ga0207421_10005725_pt1 | contig 13805 bp, 11 predicted proteins | sample SodLakKL_010_SED_4_FD_187542 | JGI IMG/M metagenome (GOLD analysis project Ga0207421, IMG submission 187542) | Alkaline sediment microbial communities from Lake Tanatar, Kulunda Steppe, Russia - 8KL_010_SED (SPAdes) (version 2) | ecosystem: Environmental > Aquatic > Non-marine Saline and...
TAGATTACAGGACCTTCATCGGGATGTTGCCGATGGGCTTTTCACCCTCTATCAGCTCCTTTTTCAGTACTCACTTTTTAGTTGCCATCTTCTACACTTTTAGTTTGCCATACACAAAAAAATCCCGTGATTATAATTGACGACGTCTCAAACGCTTACTGTAAATTTATAGCAAAAACAGGTACAATTAACAAATCTATCTTTTTTCACGTCTGAATAGTAGCAACCATCTATCCGTAAAAAGGAACTAAAAGCTTGATTAAAAAAAATGACCATTATTTGGTTTTAAACTCTTATTCAATAATACTTCCAAAACTATTGGAAGAAATGAATGCCCTCGATATAAATACCAAATTCACCATTGCTAATCCAAAAAATTCCAGTCTTGATAGTGATGAAATACAAAACAAATATCATAAGCTGAAGGTAAATGTTCTTGTGTTTAACGAGTCAAGGTTTTCTAAAAATAGTTTACAAAAATTAAATAGTAATAATTATGGTGGCGTTATTATACTGGTTCATCCTCGGGATGTGTCCAAACATTTTCACCTTCTTAAAAATGCTCGCAAAATATTTGACTTGCCCATCCTTACTTATAATAACATCGATGGACTACAAAAATTAACTTTTAAAACCTTTTTGAAATTATTGCCTCGATATCTTTTCGAAACTTCTTTCTTAAATAATTTAGCAGCATTTCGCAAAATTTACTACTTTGGGTTTAAATATCATTGTCCAATATGTAATTCAAAACTCAGAAAATTCGAACCATTTGGCTCCCGCAAACCTCCCCGCCCGCACGCTCAATGCCCCGTCTGCAAAAGCGTTGAAAGACAGCGGTTAACTTGGATGTATTTGAAAAATCATACTGATTTATTTTCTGAAAAAAACAGTCTTCTTCACTTTGCGCCAAGAAGCTCCATCTACGAAAAATTGAAAGCCAAAAAATCAATCAAATATTATCCCGTGGATATTACGGACCGTAATGCAAATATCCAGTTGGATATCCAGCGCTTACCTTTCAATGATAATTCATTTGACTATATCTGGTGTAGTCATGTTCTAGAACATGTAAAAAATGATCAACAGGCTTTGGGTGAATTAAATAGGGTGCTAAAAGTAGATGGAAAGGCGATAATTTTAATCCCACTTCAAGCAGAAAAAACAGAAGAATTTACCCATCTTAGTTCGAGAAAAGCACGATTAGAGAAAACCGGACACCCCGAACATCTCAGAAATTACGGCCCGGACTTTAAAAAACGTCTTATGGATGCCGGTTTTAATGTTAAAATTTTAGAAGCAAATGAATTATTTCAAGAACATCTACTTAAAAAAACGAATTGTAACAAAAAGGAAAATATATTTTTGTGTTCTAAATAAATTGTTCGATCTAAGATTTTTGTAAATTTGTTACAGTTTCTATTTTTCCAAGGATAATTCCGAACCTCAAAATAAACATTCACAAAAATATTTACTTAATTTCTAAAGTGGTGACTTTATGTTTAAGAACAATAATCATTACCTGATTCTAAAATCATATTCAATAATGCTTGAGGAATTATTACATGATTTAAATGATTCAAGTAATGATTTTGAAATCACAGTGGTTAGTACTAATAATTCCAGTCTTCCCAAAGATAAAATTAACAAAATTAGCTCAAAACTTGATGTAAATATAACTGAAATCACTGAAAACAAATACTCCAAAAACGCATTGAAAAGCTTTAAGAAACAAGACTTCTCAGGAATAATTCTTCCTATACATCCTGAAAAAACAGAAAAGTATTTTCCCCTAATACGACTCATAAAAAAAGAATTCATTCCACCGTTATTCACTTATAACAATTTGGATGGTTATCAAAAAATTACCCGGTGGAATTATTTTAAGTTATTCACAAAATACTTAATTGAATCGCTTGAGCTGGAACGTTTTACTCCTTTCAGAAAATTATATTACTTTGGTTTGAAGCATAAATGCCCTGTTTGTCATTCGAAACTCCGAAAATTTAACCCACATGGCACTAAGAAGCTTCCCCGTCCAAATGCTAAATGTCCTGTATGTAACAGCATGGATCGCCAAAGATTATTGTGGCTTTACCTAAAAAACTTTACAGACTTTTTCAATAAAAATCTAAAACTTCTCCATTTTGCCGCCCCTGAAAAAATATATAACTTGCTCAAATCACATGAAAAAATTGACTATTACCCAGTTGATTTTAAAAAGCGTCGGTCCGACCTTCAACTAGACATACAAAAAATTCCTTTAGAAGATAATTGTTTTGATTATATTTGGTGCAGTCATGTTTTAGAACATGTGAAAGATGACCAAAAAGCGCTACGAGAATTATATCGTGTACTAAAACCAGGCGGTACAGCAATAATATTGATCCCAATAAATGCTGAAAAAACAGAGGAATTTATCCATCTAAACACTCCAAAACAACGTTTGGAAAAAACCGGGCATCATGATCATTATAGAAATTATGGTTTCGACTTTAAAAAACGCCTGGTAGACTCAGGTTTTAAGGTTCAAGACTTAAAAGCCAAGGACGTGTTTAGCAGCGAAGAACTTGAAAAAATACAATGTGACGAATCGGAAATAATATATTTTTGCTCTAAATGATAATTATTTTTTTGAAGGGAAACTTCTCTAAATGGAAAACACTGCAAATAAACATCTAGTGTTTTGTACATGTCGACCAAAATTGCTTGGTAAATTTCTAAGGGAATACCGTGAAACTTTATCCCAGTCTAAAACTACTTTTATAGTTCCCGAACCGACCTACCAAAGATCTACAGCCCATTTTAAAGACAAAATCCAACAACTGGGTGAAATCCATCAGACAAAACCGGGGGAAATTAAATGGGAAAAATTGAACGATAGTTTTCAAAACAAACTATTATCTACTGATTGGAAAACAATCACCGTCTTGCAGCATGCTTCTCAAAACTATAAAAACATATACAACATTTATCACAAAATTACGTCAAGTGCCTCCTTACAGATTTTTGCTTCCAAACAAATAGATATTATTTTTTCTAATCCGTCTCAATTCAAACGATATAAATACTATAACTCAATACTTGAACCTCTCTTTCGATTTACTTTGACTATAGTTGCGATAATTTGTTTCCCTGTCTTCAAAATTCACGGTTTGGCCCAATCCAAACCCGATTCCACAAAATTTAAAAAATCAGAGGATGAAGATTTGCAACTAACAAAAATAAAATCCAATAATCTTCATGCCGCTATTTGTATCGTGACCTGCAAACGTAGCAAGGAACTTTCAAGACTTCTTAAGTCTATTGAAAATATAAATGTCCCCTTTGATGACAGTAATTTGCTTATCTTGATTGCAGATAATGATAAAGAATTAAGTGCTCGTGAAATCTGGGAAAACCACTCAGAAGAAACAAGGTTCTCAACTCAATATGTTTCAGAGCCCCAACCAGGCATCCCTTTCGTTAGAAATCGAGCTCTGAACTCTTTACCACAAAATATTAAAAATGCCATTTTTGTAGATGATGACGAAATTGTTACTGAAAATTGGCTCAAAGAATTAATTCGAGTACAAAAAAAAACGGATAGTGATTTAGTTGCCGGTCCAGCTATTTATGAATTCGCGAAAGAACCATCAAAATGGCTTAAAAATCATCAACCATTGCAGCGTGATCGTTATATTACCTCCACCCCTCTATCGAAAACGAGAACTAGTAACTTATTACTTCACAAAACGGTTCTATCCAGCAAGCAACGTTTTGCTGAATCTTATGGATTGCGCGGTGGATCAGATATAGATTTCACAACAAAACTTACCCAAAACGGGAAAAAGATATGCTGGGCAGATCAAGCTGTAGCCAAGGAAATTTTACCTCCGGAAAGGTGTAATATTTTTTGGTATTTTAAGAGAAAATTCCGGAATGGGAGTGCTAAATTTAATATCTATTATGGAGAAAAAAGAGAGGCAAGATTAAGTAAATTTACTACTGTCTATTCAAAGCTTCTTTGTAAGATTTTGTTTAATCAAATTCCAAGCAAAACTTTGAAATTTATTGGAGAATTTTGTGAATTTTTAGGGAAATGCTGGGGATTATCAGGAGCCAAATATCAAGAATATAAAAATAGACATTAGTATGATCTATTGAAAATATTTTGGGAGCCAAAATTATGAACATCGAATTGAGAGGAACTAGTTTCTCTAACAAAGGAGCATATTTGATGCTTCTTTCGATAGTTGAAGCTATTAAGGAATACAAAAATCGACCTGTTTTGCATCCAAATATAGGTGAATATCACTGGCGAAATAGCCACCAAATTGCAACACTTGGTTGGAGTGCGCCCCCCAACTTACAATGGCTAGGTCCCCTATTGGATTTTATCTTAAATTTATCTCCCAAAATTCTTCTGGATCAGGTTAATATAGTGCCCATAGATAATGTCCACGCGGTTTTTGACGCCAGCGGTTACCTCTGGGGAGAATTTAGAAAGAAAGAAACATTAGATGCTATGCTTCAACGGTTTAAATTTTGGAAAAAACAGAACCGAAAGATAATCCTCCTACCTCAAACTTTCGGACCAATGGAAAATGATGAAAAACGTAAAATTGCAGCCAAAGCACTATCCCTCGCGGATAAAATCTTTCCTCGTGAATCCAAGTCAAAAGAATTCTTAGAATCACTTCCAATAAATTCCTATCCAGAACTAAAAATTTTCCCTGATTTCACTCCGCTTATTAGTGGAAAAAATATCAATGAAAAAGTTAAAAATAACCTTAAAAACTCTGTCCTAGTCATTCCTAACAATAAAATGGTTACTGCAACAGACAATACAGCTAAATCAAAATATCCACAGGTTATTGTTCAGTTGATAAATAAAATAGAATCTTATTCTAAACAGGTAATGATTTTAACTCACGAAGATAATAAAGACCCAAAACTGATCAAAGAAATAATTGAAAAGTATTCACTGAATATTCCCTTGATAGTAAAAAACGATCCCCTCGAAATAAAATCTTATATTGGCCACGCTCATGCCGTAATATCCTCTCGATATCACGGCTGCGTGAATGCGCTTTCCCGGGGCGTCCCCTGCCTGGGAACTTCCTGGAGCCATAAATATGAAGCACTTTTTGAGAGATATCAATGCCCTGAAAATATTATTGATATAATAGAAGATAATCTTGAAGATAAGCTTGAACTTATCTTGGATGAAAAAAAACGTGATGAATTAATCCCAAAATTAGAAGAATCAGCCCGTCAGCATGTCAAAGAGGTCAACGAAATGTGGAAAGATGTATTTGATTTCTTAGAAAGAAACTAGTCTGGAGTTTCCACTATGGCAGATAAATTTAATACTGTAGAAGATATCGCTGAAGAATATCTTTGTAACAGCTGTGGCGCCTGCAGTGTAATATGTCCGGAAAACGCTATTACCTCCCGGGAGACTGTTGGGGGATATTTATTTCCAGAAATAGATGAAGACAAATGCACCAATTGTGGTCAATGCCCGGAAGTGTGCCCGGGAATAAAATTTGGCGATCATTTAAAAGAAAACTTACCTGATGATCCTTTTGAAGGGGAAGCTTTATCAGCTCACCTGGCTAAAGCTACAAATCAAAAGATATTTGACAATTCTCAAAGTGGAGGGGCTGTAACTGCAATATTAACCCACGCCTTAGAAAATAATGTAATTGACGGAGCTATCGTTACAACAATGAAACCGGGAAATCCTCCCCGCCCGGAGAGTTTTATTGCAAAAAATCCCGATGAGCTAATTGAAGCACAAAAATCAAAATACTCGCCAGTACCAATTTTAAAAAATATTGGCACAGTATTGCAGAAAGATTTAAGAATTGGCTTAGTTGGCTTACCCTGTCACATCCACGGTTTATTTAATTTGTATGACAAGATACCGGAGTTGAAAGAAAAAGTTGAATTCACTATTGGATTATTTTGCGACCGAGCTCTAACCCTGAAAGCGATAGATTACCTTCTTTCCTTAGCAGACGAAGTCCCCGCTCCAAAGAATCTTCATTTTCGCGATAAACAAGCTAATGGATACCCCGGTTCTGTAAAAATCTTTGACAGAAATAATAAAGAAAAAGTTTTTCCGCCGTCAGAAAGAAAACAGATAAAAAACTTTTTCACTCCTCTTAGATGTCGTTTGTGTTATGACAAAATCTGTACTTTCTCTGATATCTCGATAGGTGATCCCTGGGGGATTAAAAAAGCGGATAAGCAAAAGGGAGAATCTGCCGTGATAATTAGAAATAACACAGGAAAGAGAATATATGACAAAGCTATACATAATAAGTATTTAGCAAACACAATAATCAACTATGAAGATGTTATCAGCGGGCAGAAAATTTCTTCACGCAAAAAAAAATGTTGTAATTTTTTCTTAAAGTGGGAAAAACTTAATAAATTCCTCCCAGATTATCATTTTGAAGTTTCAGGAGAAGAAAAAAAAGGTCATATACAATATAGAAACAAATTGTGTCAATCATTGAGATTAGACAAATTTGATAGTAAGACAGAGTTGATCGATTATTATAAGAATAATAATCCTTCAAATTAAAACTTAATAACTATTCTATATTGAGTTCCAAATCAGGTAATCTAAATGCTTTATATATACGAGAGGCTTTTGTTATTGGATCAAGAGTTCGACCTGTTAATAAATACTTATCAAAATTAAAAGAGCGTTTAAATTCTGTTTTTACCATTTTGCTTATTTTATCTAAAGGCTTTAAATCGAAAACGTAAGAAACAAAGGCCTTGGATATAAAAGCAGTTTCAAAACCCACAGGACAAAATGGCACACTGAATGAGTCTTTCTCAGCTGACTTACGATACACCTCGGAAAAAGAAAATTTAAGAGCACTTTTAAACTTTTGGCACTGCCAGAAATCATGTTCAGGAAAATTTTCATACAGTAAAGCAAAGGCATATAAATTAAACATATGATAACCCAAAGCTCTATTAATCTTCTCAATTTCAAATTGACCAGAGTATTTCCTGGCATTTTCATACCGTTGCTTCAGGCTATAATTTTTTCCTGTACTAATTATTAATGGATGAACAATCAGTCCGCTGTAAAAAATTTTGTATATTTTAAAATTAGTCTTCAAATTATTTTAAAAAACTTCCACACGTCTGTTAATTTCATTTTCATTACTAAATTTACCTATTAATCCCCCGACGGCTGCAAACCAAAGTTGATGGTTAAAAGTATTATCAAAACCTAAAATTGTTCCGTCCGTTTCTACTTTCTTCCATAATCCAAGACTTTTCTCAAAAGGGTGTAACAAAAATACTTGAACAGCCTCTTTAATAATTTCTCTATTTGCCAAGGTAGAATACGCCTCAGCCAAAGCTTCTAAAGCATATGCTTGGCAAATTAATCCCCCACAATTTGATTTATGAGTATTTTGTCGATGGGAGAAAGAATATCCATTTGGGCGAGCCTCTGTTTTTAAAAGAAAATTCACTGATTTGATTAAAGCATTTTTATATTTTTCTTTTCCCGTTATTTTGTACGCTTTAGACAATGAAATTAACCAATGGCTAGTAGTCCGCATGGGGGTTTCATAGTGCCTTCGAGACTTTCGATGAACTGCAGGAAAATGACCATTATCAAAAAATAACTCTAAAGCACTATCAACACTTTTTATGAGCAAATTATGTAACTTCAATCGTAATCAATAACCTTGTAAGAAACTATATATGTAAGCAATAATCTTTCTAAACTGGCATATAGCTATTTTAAAACAACTTTTTATAATTAAATTAATCTCGGTCTTGTAATTTAATTCCCAAATATTTCGATAAGGATACGGATCAATTAAAAAAATCTGTTCTGGATTTAAAATTTTAGCAAATTCCCAAACGCTCTGATATTGGCTTGAAAAAATATTGTTAACAAGAATAATTATCTTACTATAGCCTTTTGCCCTTAACCTCTTCACTTCATTTCCGGAAATTTTATTTTTATTGAATTTATTAGAACTAATTTTCAAGACTTCTTGAGGTTTTCCAAATTCGGAAATACTTAAATCTTTATCTTGCGTAATTAATAAATCAAACCTTAGATCATTATTATGACTACTTAATTTAGCCAAAGCTGGAAAATATGCTCTACAAGAAGATAAAAAAATTAAAGTTTCCACATATTGAGCCTCCAAAACAAATTACCAATCAGAAGCATAATATGGATAATACAACTCCATATGTTTTCCTGCAATTTTTTTAAATTTTACTTTTTTCTCCTCATTCCAATCAGACCAGTGGGGCAGGTTATAACTTTGGGACTCATTAATTTTTTTAGAAAACCACGTCGAAAATTTATCTTGGACTTGTTGTACCGGGAGCCCAATAGTTTCTGCTATTTTTTCTATCTCACGACTCTTGGAATTTTCGGGATCTACGAATAAATCTTCATATCTAATGGTAAAACCATTATCCAATTGGTTAACCGATTCATATATAATTCTATCCTTTTTCTGCCAATACCAACATATTTTTTCAAATGTAGTAAAATTTTCCCATTTATTATGCCAAAAATCATTTGGAAACATTTTGGCAGTGATACGAGTTTTAATTTCCCCTTGTAATCGCGGATCGTTGTCCGTAAAAAAAGCACCATATTCTCGGCTCATTCCAGAGCGCACAAAATCCCGCCCATCGCGAACTATATGAAAGATGCGACAATTTGGAAAAACCTCTTCAAATAAGGGAATCAAAGAAAATAAACTCGAGTTTGATTCTAAATAATATGAATTGCTTGAGCTTAATTGTTTTAAAGTAGTTATCCTTTTTTCAATGATAACCTTTTTAGCATCTTTCCGATTTACCATACCAATTGGAAATTTTACTCTTAATTCTCCAAAATTGGGGATTGGCTGGTGTGCGGAAAAAATATTTTTAAAACTATTAAAGAAATTAGCTAAAAATTTCGTCCCCGTACGTCCAGTAGAAACTATAAAGTTAAAGTTTAATTCGTCTGCCATTTTTTCAGGCAAATATTTCTTGTTTCCTTTTATATTACTAATAGAAAAATCATTTTCAATAATATTGCTAATAGGTCCAAATAGATAATTTTCTATAAAATCTAGACCATCGAAAAAATCAACACCTTCTTGAAGTCCCATCTCATTTAACTGCCTAGAAATTTCGCCATAAAATTGACTGGCTACCACAATAATTTGATCATTGCTCTTTTTTTTCTGTAATGCTCTCGGGGATTTAACAGGAGCCCCTTGAAATTTACTCCCCCATTTATCTTCGTTATTATCCACAAAAAAACAAACTTTAAAAGGTAAAAAATTAATTACCCTCTTAGCCCCCCTACCTGTTCCAAACACAACCGCTCTACCGCGTTTCATCAAATTTTTTAAAACTTCTCTCATTGCATATTTTCATCCTCTACAATTCTAATATCATTATAAAGCTAAGTTCAAATAATAGGTTGAAACCAATAACAGCATTGATCACATATGGAAAAACACTTATTGGAACTTTTCTGCTTCGCCAGAAATTTTCTTCTTTGCTCCCCTCCCCATAAATCTAATAAACTATCTTCCTTAACTTGTCCTAACCTTTCTGTAGATTTCAAGCTAATATCACACGGTTTGATTGTGCCTGATGGTGAAATAAAAACCCCCTCTTTGATTCGCCGACACGGAAACCTCTCAAGTGGGACATACTCAGTGTGATTATTTTCTGCCATTTTATGCGGTGGTAATTTAAAAATTAAATTCCAAGTTTTAAGATCTTCTGTCAAAAAATAATATTTATAAAACTCTTCAAAATTAAATTCGCTATTCTTTTCTTGGAACTTTTCCTTTGCTTTTTGATAATCAGTCCATTTAGAAATCAATTCATTTAAGCATTCAACCTTCCCCTTTTCAGCAACTTCGTAAACTGCTGAAATTATTGGCATCGTTTTATAAGGACCACCTGATAATCGCTGGTGCTTTTCAAATCGCGTTTCCCACAATAGCTGATATTTATCAATCCGGTCATTTTTATTCCCATTTTTCTCTGGTTGACCAAAATAAAAGAAAATTTCATCAGTCAAATTTACCAGCTTCTCAGCTAGCTGGCTGTTTAAGTTCTCTCCCCGGGTATAAAGTCCCATACGAAGTCCATCTCTATCCAGCATTTCTAAAAATTCAATTAATTTTTCATTCGCACAAGGGTCCCAATAGTTCCCAATTTGCAGATACGTCTGAAATAATTTCGCTTTTTTTGAGACCTCGTTTAATCTATCGGCAAGTACTTTGAAATCTAAATCAGCTTGTTGTTCGTACTCAAAGTCATACCAAAGAGACTCCTCAGCAGATATATCCAGCTGGACAGCCAGAGGAACGGGGGAAATTCCAATCATTTTTTCGTGGGCTTCATCTACTATACTACTGTATAAATTTTCAGTGTTATTCTTAATTTTCTTCCATGTAATAGCTCCATTCTCTGACATTATATACAATCGGTGCGATTTTTCTCTCTGTTTCTCAAATAAATTATTTTGAGGCTTGATCACCTCCCACTCCACTTCTGGATTCCATCGCATTGGAAAATTAAGCCTAGGAGGAAAAATCCAAAATGGAGCACAAGAATTTATCATCCATAGAGCTTTGAAGTCCTCCCGCCTGTTTTGAGACTCACAATGATTTTCACAATTATCAGCTATACATTCTCTAATAATTTTGTTGCGAGCAATAGAAGGCTGATTAATTTGCATCTTATTTGAAAAACGTATTAGCCCTTGATCATTTTTAAATAACTGTAATTTCGCTGTTTGAAGAAAATCCACAGGCAGGATTGCCAAATAAGCGCTGGTCAAGACCACTCCGGCTTCGTCTTCTAAACCTTCCAAAAGCTCAACCATTCCATCACCGACATAGGCTTCCTTATCCACCCGCTTCACGCCGTCGGCAAGCTCTTCGAGGCGAGCAGCCAGCTCGTCGTCCTCCGGCTGATCGCTGGTGACAAAATGAACTTCCTCATCCTCCCCCACGCCCGCTTCCCGCAACTGTTCCACCAAATCCTCCAGGTGCCCGTAATCCAACAGCCATTGCGGATCAAAACCAAACTCCTTATCCAGATACGAACACTGCGCCACCGAATAAAATTTCATATTTTACCTCGCTTTTCTGAAGTTGCTTTTATGCTCGACCCATTATTGAAAACTATTTAATCTAGCCTTCAACTTTTGACGATCAAGTATGTCAGTGATATTTAAAATATCGGGATTGAACTTTTCACCTTCACATTCTTCCAACCACGTTTCCGCCAGCCATTTTAAATCCTCACCCGTTATTAAAGCTACATCCGTATCATCCGGAGACCGTTGCTTTAAATCATACATATTTCCTCTGGCTGATTCATCAATATCGGAGGTGATAATTAAAAAACAAGCCACCCTTTGGCTTTCCTCGCGAATATAACGGGCAAATTGTTTTCGGTGAGAATTAGGAAAAGTATATTCTCCCTCTTTACTTTTGTTATCCCACATTAACAATCCCTTGTTCCCTAGCTCAAAACAACCATCAGGATGCTCGCTACCATCAAATTCTATCAGTTCGACTTCTAATATCTCCTCAAATAAGTAACGGGTCGCCTCCTCAAACATCCCATCAATATCTCGATCCTTATCGATAACTTTATTTGCTCTTAAATTTTTATTATCCCTATTTGCTAACTCTTCATAAAATTCATAGAAAAGTTCTCGTGTATCCTCTTCATGCTGTTTTTTGCTTATCTTCAGATCTTCATAATAATTAATTATTTCCTGTATTTTTTCTTCTTTCCTGCCTGAAACTTTTGCTCCAGGTAATTCTCGTAATAAATCTGATAACTCTGAAGATTGTAAATATTCAAGTACTTCAGAAGGCGAGAGATTTAAATGCAAAATTCTATATATTAACTCGGATTTGGTTCCATTTTTTGGTACACTATTTTCTCTCAAAACTTTGCGCAATTGTTTCACCGTGAAATTTTCCAGAAGTAAATCAAACCCTTTTTTGCTCAACTCAAAACCAACCGCCTCTTTTACCCCTTCCTGCAATTCTTCGGGGATTACAAAAACTTTCCCTCCGGGATGTTTGTTGCAGCAAAAAACAACTCCAGCTTTCTGAAGTTCAAGCAAACAAGCGTCGATTTCGTCTGAAGTATGGATTCTATTTTCACTCCTTGGAAAATGATTCAACCGGGATAACAATAGATATTGATCCTGGATATTTAAGTTCAGTTTGTTTCGCAGACCATCGATAAGAGCTATTTCACGGTCAGCTAATTTATTGTCTTCTACAGCCACCTCCAGAACTGTTCTTAAAATATCAATCGATCTGTCGTCAGAATATTGAAAACAAATGTCCTTCTTTGATTTTTCGAAGATATTTTCTTCGTCATTGATTACCCTCTGATATATTTCTCTTTCAGTTGCTTTTACTTCTTCCTGATTTAGTAAAGACTCAATTACAAATTGCTGAAGCAAACGTTCGTGGAAACGCTTGCCTTTGACTTCTAATTTTTTATTTATACGTTCAATATCTCCCAGGTCAGATGAATAATCGATTATTTGTTTCCTGGCTTCTTCTTCATCTTTGGCAGGTAAATCCTCAGTGAAACTATCTACAATTCGGCCCAGATACCTCTTTGACATGTTTTCAACAGCTTCTTGAATCTTCATTTGCACTTCCTCCTAAAATCAATCTTGATTTATCCACCAAATTACCTCGGAGGTTGAAAGTTCCACTTACCTTACACGTATGCACAATTGTGAAGAACTGCATACGTTATAATCCATTATATTCTCATCTGTGCACAATTGCGCAGAACTACATACATTATAAGTCATTATATTTTTATTTCTGCCCAATTGCACAACCCCGCCAAGACTTATCTTTTAATATTACCCCCAATCGCACACAAAAACAACACTATTCCCGCAACACACCCCTTAACCTATGCACAATTGCACAGGACTGCATGCGTTATCCCTCATTTTATTTCCAATTATGCACAATTGCGCAGAACTACATACGTTTTGCCCGAAAAACGTCTAATTACTCGTTATCGCGCCGCAGCAGTGACACCAGTTCCAGCAGTTCCTCAACCAGGTCAGTCCGCTTAATCCGGTAAAAATTCTTGCGCCCTCGGGCCTTAGAACGCAGCAGACCGCGGGCAACTAACTTCCGTAAGTGCCGCGAAACAACCGACTGTTCCCGGTCGACCTTTTCTGCAAGCTCTTTAACACATTCTTCACCGCCCCGGAGAAGCAGAACAAGCTTTACCCGAAGCGCGTTGGAAAAGGCCTGGCAAAATTGCGCCAGCCGATGTTCATCCTCTTCTATAACCTCCACCTTGATCACCTCCCACTAATAAATTTCTATCTTCAAAACATAATACCATCCTGATCTCTTATGCACAATTGTGCATAACTGCATACATTATAAGCAATTATACTTCTGCAGACATAATTGCGGATGATTTATAGTTTTTGGCAAGAGTCCAAAAAGAGAAAATATCGGGGATCAAGAAAAGACAAGGGCAAAGTAAATTAAGTGAGAATTTTAATGGAGGTCGGAATTTGAATGTTCTTGTGGCCTGTGCAAGTATACACAATTGTTCAGAACTGCAAAGGTTTGGTAAAAAATCTCGCGTCAAAAAGTTGTGTCCATATAATTGTGTAAGAGAGGTATTGAAAAAGCCACCGTCCTCCGGTAGATTTTTAGAGTGAGAAAAACATCAAATCTACCAAAAGGAGTGAGGACGATGGCTACTTATGAGGTTACCTTAGATGA
>Ga0207421_10005726_pt1 | contig 13800 bp, 10 predicted proteins | sample SodLakKL_010_SED_4_FD_187542 | JGI IMG/M metagenome (GOLD analysis project Ga0207421, IMG submission 187542) | Alkaline sediment microbial communities from Lake Tanatar, Kulunda Steppe, Russia - 8KL_010_SED (SPAdes) (version 2) | ecosystem: Environmental > Aquatic > Non-marine Saline and...
AAAGCTTGACGCAAGAGTTGTTACTGCAACCAATAAGGACCTGGAAAAGGAAATCGAAGAAGGAAACTTCAGGGAAGACCTTTTTTACCGAATTAATATTATCCCCATTTTTCTTCCACCCCTCAGGGAGCGTTTAGAAGATATTTTCCCCCTTGTGAATTTTCTTGTAGGGAAAATATCCAAGGAAATGAACAAGTCGGTTAAGGAAGTTTCCGGGAAGGCCTTGCAAAGCCTTCTGTATCACCACTGGAATGGGAATATCAGGGAACTGGAAAATGTTTTGGAAAGAGCAATTAATATGGCTCCTGGCGATACTATTTTCCCCGGACACCTGCCAGAAGACATTTATAATCCCCAGGGAAATTCCATAAAAGGGATCTCAGGGGAAGATAATTGTATTCAAATTCAAAAACTAACATCATTGGCATCCCTGGTTGAGGAGGTTGAAAAAAAAGCGATTGAAGAAGCCCTGACTAAAACGGGAGGTTCAAGAAGTCAGGCTATGGAGCTTCTAAAAATAGGAAAAACCGCCTTTTATAAGAAACTAAAAAAATACGGCATAAAAAAACACTCCTAAAATCCTCATAACCCATAAAAGTTCTAAAGACGACAGGTGTAAAAAAAATTGAACAGGTCATGTCTTGGAAAATGGAAATTTCAGGTCTGTTCGAGATGAAGAACAGAGAGTTCGCTACCGCGAACTTTTTTGTTTTTTGGTCCGGGGTTTAAACAAACATAAAACTAATTGAGCTTAGATAGCAGGGTTTCTTCGCCAAAAAAATAAAACTGGCATGGTTGTTGCATTTTATATTAGGCACAAATAATAAAAGGCTACCTGCAAGCCAGGGAGGCAAACAAGTTGGTTTACCTTTTGTATATAATCCAGTTAATATTCTATTTCTTGACTGTCGGGTTGATTGTTAACTTCATCTATTATAGAAAAATTGGTGCTTTATATTTAGCAGCAGTATATGGGAGCACTTCGGTTTTGTCCTTTTATTTAATGGATTGGCGGCCCTTGCTTGTGGGTTTCGGGATAGCCTGGTTATTTCGAATTTTGGGCTATGACCCGGGTCTTTTTGGCCAAAAGGGTTTGAAAAAGGGTAAAGAAAATTCCTAAATAATTATTGGGGGAGGTGTTATCAAAAAAGAGTAGGAAGAAAGGGTCTTGATTAATTTTTAGAAAAAAATAGGAGGTTGTTAATTTATGAGAAAAATGTCCCTAGGCTTTTTTGTTGGGATTCTGGCTTTCATGTTGATGTTTGCAGGTCTTACCAATGGAACGGTTTCGGCTGATGACTGGCCAGAAAGAGAAATTACTGTAATAGTCCCTTATAACCCAGGTGGTTCAACTGACCTGGCAATCAGGTACCTGCAGGATAAAATTGAGGAGTACCTTGGTGTACCATTGGTTTTTGAAAACATGCCCGGTGTTTCTTCCCTGGTTGCTCAAGAATATTTCGTAGAACAGGAAGCAGATGGGTATACAGTGATGGGTGCAGGAACAATTGCTTCCGGTGCTAATCCCCACATCCATGGGCAAGAAAGTCATATTGATAACTATGATTTTGTTGCTCTGTATATGAGTACCCATCGAGTAGCTTTCTCCGGGGATTTTGAAACCTGGGAAGAAGTAAGAGAATATGCAGAAGAAAACCCCGGAACTCTGTCCTTCGGGATCTCCGGAAGTGCTTTTAATCAAATGGTGGTTCAGTCATTCCTGGATGAGCAGGGACTGGATATTAACGTTGTAATGTTTGGGGGAGCCCCTGAACTATCTGCAGCTTTAATTGGAGGACACGTTCCCCTGGGTGAAGCTACCATAGGTTCCCCAGCCTGGGATGCCATGGAAGCAGGAGACTTAAACCCCTTGTTCGTTCTGAGTGATGTTAATATTGATCATCACGGATATCCTGAAGTCCCCAGTATGGTAGACCTTGGCGCAGAAGTATTTACTCCTGGTTCCCAGATGGGTATGATTGCTCCTAAGGGCATTCCCGAAGAAAGAAGACAAAAGCTGGAAGATGCAATTAAATATGCCCTGGAAACCGAAGAAGTCCAGGAAAGATACGCCAATGCCGGGTATGAAGTTACCTTTATGACCGGAGAAAAATTTGAAGAAAGAGCAAGAATGGTCAGCGACATTGTTACCAGCTATATGGAAGAGTATGGTGACTAAGAAAAAGAAATAAGTTGGATTAAAAGGACAGGCCATCCCCATTTTTTTTGGGGATGGCTCCTGTCCCTATTTTAAAGGTTAGTATTTTGGTGGAAAAGGGGGGACAAAACGTGGAAGAACAAAGAAAATATTATTTGGAAAAAATAGTTTCTATAGGTTTGATGGCCCTTGCTCTTTTCTTGTGGTTTTACTTTATTCCCACCTTTGCTCCTGGAGCTCAAGAAGGTTTGGTTCCCAGAATTGGAACTGGGATCCTCTTTATTTCAAGTTTGGCTCATTTTTTTATTCTTTCCTTTGGGAAAGTAAAAAAGAAGGTTACCCTGGCCCTGAAAGAAATACCAATTGTTCTCATCGGGGTTCATGGAGCTTTTGTTTTCCTTTTGGAAACGATAGGATTTTTTGTTTCTGCTTTTTTTATGCTGGGAACTCTAATGCTTTACCTTGGCGTAAAAAGACAGCATTTATTAGTAATTCCAATTTTTCTCCTTTTCATTTATTTGGTTTTTGATTATGGATTGAATATTCGCCTTCCCAGGGGGTTTTTATTCTAATCAAAACTTAATTTAGAAAATTATCAATTTGAAGATCCGACAATTGTTGTTTTTAGGAGGTGGGTAGAAAATGTTTCAGGAATTCATTGGTTCTTTGGATATGGTATTTACCCTGGTAAATCTTTTAGCAGTCCTATTTGGCTTAATTTTAGGGCTTTTTGTAGGATCCTTGCCTGGAATGGGGGCTCTTACGGGGATGACCATTTTGCTTCCCTTTACCTATCATGTGTCGCCCCTGGTAGCGTTAGTTGCCCTGATGGCTCTTTCCAAGGGAAGTTACTATGGTGATTGTATTCCCGGAATTTTATTTAATATGCCCGGCTCGGCTTCTGCTGCCATAACAACCATAGACGGGCACGCCCTAACAAAAAAAGGTTATCCGGGTTCAGCCCTACAGGGCTCTCTTTACGGATCGGTAGGAGGAGATCTGCTGAGTGACATAGTTTTATTGGTATCCGCAGCTCCCCTGGCCATGTTGGCCTTACGAGTAGGGCCTGCAGAAAATTCCATGATAATTCTTTTTGCCCTGACTATTGTGGGAATGGTTGTTCTTGATGACCCCGCTAAGGGGATGGTATCAGTTTCTTTGGGAATTATTTTGGGATCCGTTGGTAGAGACCCCTTTCTTTTTACCGAAAGGTTTACTTTCGGTTTGCTCCGCTTGCAGGACGGAATTAGATTGGTTCCTTTTTTGGTGGGGTTACTGGTTATTTCCGAAATTTACTGCAAATTTAGCTTAGGAAAGGTAACGGCTAAAAGTAAAGAAATTGAGCAAAAAGATTTGGAAAAAGGAGAAAAACCCAGGGAGGATAAGTTAACCAGGTCTGACGCCAAAGTAATTTTTCCTTCGGTTTTAAGGGGGGGAATTATTGGCCTTTTTATTGGTGCTGTGCCGGGTTTGGGAAGCACAGTAGGAGGGTTTGTTGCATATACCCAGGCCAAGCGAATTTCCAAGTATAAAGAGGGAACCAGGGAAAACTTGATGCAGGGGATGGTATCTTCTGAATCTGGAAACAGCGCGGTTAATGGGGCTAATTTAATCCCGTTATTGGCTCTTGGTATCCCTGGAAGTGCTACCGCTGCAGTTTTATACGCTGCTTTTATGATGCAGGGTATTACACCCGGTCCTTTTATTATGCGGGAACAGCCAGGAATGATTTTTGCCCTGCTGATAACTTTAATTCTTGCTAATGTCCTTCTTTTCTTAATTGGACCTTATTTTGTTAGGATTGCAAAGCAGGCCCTCAAAGTTCCTCCGGCCGTTCTTTTTCCCTGCATATTGGTGATTTCGACCGTGGCCGTTTACAGCATTCAAAGAAGCATGTTTAATGTTGGTCTGGTTTTCATTTTTGCGATCCTCGGGTTTTTCATGAAGAGGACGGGCTTCCCCGTTCTTCCAACTGTTATTGCCTTTTACCTTGTGCCAATATTTGAGGCAGGATTTAGAAGAAGCCTTCTCATAAGTGGTGGGGATTTAGGAATTTTCTGGCGAAGCCCGATATCCTTGTTTTTCATTGTGGCCACTTTTTTAAGCATTGGGTTTACCGTTTACTCCATAATCAAGGAGTCCAAAAAGGCAAAGGGAACTTGAAAATTCTCAGGATCCTAGTGCAACAATTTTGATTTACAAGATCTTTCCAGGGATATTTTTTAGAATTTGCTAATCTCAGTATTATGTTTTTCCGCTGATCCAATAAAAATTATCCTCAAAACTTCAAGAAAACAAATTTTGGGGGAGGAGAGGGAATGGAGAAACTACCCCTGTTAAAAACAATGAAAAAAGCAGTTCCCAGTGAAGTAAAAGGAATTATTGCTCAGGGGCTGGATGTTAATGAAAAAGATGAAAGCGGTATGACTGCGTTAATTTATGCATCAATGAAAAACGAAGATCACCGGGTAATTAAATTACTTGAAGAAGCGGGAGCGGATGTTAACGGCCGAGGCAGCTTTGGAATTACACCTTTAATGGCAGCAGGGGCAAATACTAACCCAATTGTAATAAAAACTTTAATTCGGCTTGGCGCGAGAGTTAATGATAAAGATGAAGTAGGAAGAACGCCGTTAATGTTTGCTTCTCGGAATCAAAATCCAGAAATAATAAAAACCTACCTTGAAGCCGGAGCTAAAGTAAATGAAAAAGACCAAAACGGAATCACGCCATTAATGTTTGCAGCAATGGGAAATGAAAACCCCGAGATAATAAAATTTTTTATTGAAGCAGGCTCAGATGTAAATGCCCGGGATTTAAATGGAATGAACGCTTTTTTGTGGGCAGCAAACAATAATACAAAACAGGGTGTAATCCGGACCCTTCTTGCAGCAGGGGTGGATGCAAAAGCAAAGGATAGAAAAGGTAATACAGCTTTTGATCATATCCAAAAGAACGGCAATTTTCGAGGAACGGAAATTTACTGGAAGCTGAAAAATGAACTGCAAATATAAGAAAACTTAAAAAATCTCCTGCTCTTCTCCCCCAAATATTCTAAAAAATAATTTTTTAAAAGAAAGAACATTGCTTTAAACCCGTAGGAATTTTCGGTAATAATTTCTGTACGAAGAAAAAGAAAAACAGGTCTATAATAATCCCAGCTTATTTATTGTGAGGTGCAGTTAGATGTTGCCGGTGGTCAGCGTTGTCCTCAGCTTTTTTATAATTCTTGGGTTAATCCGTTGGAAGGTCCCAATTGGTCTGGCTATGTTAGCTGGAGGTATTATTAGCGCAATTGGTGGAGGGCTTTTCGGAAGTCCAATGCTTGAAGTGGCTCTCCTTACCCTTTCCAGTTCAACCACATGGGAACTTGCACTCACTATCGGTTTTGTTTCGGCCCTGGGGAAAATAATGGAAAAAGCGGGGTTGCTGACTTTATTAATTGAAAACCTACAAAAAATTATCCGGGATACCCGGATAATTATGGTCACATTGCCTTCTTTAATTGGCATGCTAATGTTTCCCGGGGGGGCGATTTTGTCAGCCCCCATGGTCGGGGAATTAGGAAATATGCAAAAAATGAACCCAGCAGAAAAAACCTTTGCGAATTTAATGTTTCGTCATCTCTGGCATTTGATTTTTCCTTTAATTCCAAGTATGATCCTTGCTTCTCAGCTTGCTCAGGTTAATCCCCTGGGAATAGTAGCCTTTAACTTTCCCCTGGCCCTGGTGGCTTTTTTTGTTACCTTTTTTATTCTTTTCCGAGGCAGGGGCAGGGGAAAGAATGATAATTATGAAGGTATTAGCCCGGTTTCGCTTTTGAATTTGCTTAAAGCATTGGGGCCCATGCTTTTGGCAATTATACTTGGTTTGGTTTTCGATATCTATTTTCCCCTGGCTTTAGGAGCAGGTATTCTGCTTGTTTATTTATATCTCTGGCTGGAAAAAAAACTTCCGTTTTTTCGCTATGTTGTCTTCCTGTTTAAGTCAGTTAACTGGAACATTTTCCTTGCCATTTTCCCAATAATTTATTTTAAGGATGTTCTTGAAATGGGGGGAGCTGTTGAACAGGTAGCTTTTTTCTTCCAGGAACAGGGGATCCCCTTACCTTTTTTAATGATTTTTGTTCCTTTCATTGGTGGCTTTTTTACCGGATCAAATACTGCTAATATTGGAATTTCTTTTCCATTGCTTCTGCCAATGTTTCCAATGGAAAATTATATTATTTATGTTGGTTTTGCTTATTTAAGCGGAGTAGTTGGTTATCTGGTTTCTCCTGTGCACCTGTGCATGATTTTAACCAAGGACTATTTTAAATGCGATATTGGGAAATTGTATCAATTTTTCCTCATACCAAATGGGGCAGTAATGATTGCAGCAATTATCCTGTTTTTGGTTTTAAGGTAGTGGGAAACAGGATTTATGATAAAACTTACTTCCCATTGGGTTATTAAAGACGGTTCTTCCCTTTGAAGATCGGCTTTTTCTAATTTTCCGGGTGTTGTTTTCAGTCCATAGCATTTATTAAACCTGGAGTGAAGTTCTAAAAAATGAAAACCGCCTATTAAAGGCGGCAAAAAATCAGTTATAAAGCAATAATTTTAATTTAAGGTTTTTCCCCGGGACTATTACTTATAACCCGGGGTATTTTTCGCTTCATCCAATAGTTCCCGGCCTCTTCTAAGAAGGTTGCTTTTTTGCTTTTTATCTTGTCGATCCCAGTTGGCATACATCAACTTCATCCTGGGGTTATCTTTAAGAAGTTCCCGATGATCTTCTAGGAAAGTCCAATAAAGGGAATGGAAGGGGCAGGCCTTCTCCCCTACTTTTTCCTTGATATCAAAGTGGCAGGATCCACAGTAATTACTCATCCGGTTAATATATTGACCCGAAGACACATAGGGTTTTGTGCTCATTAACCCTCCATCCGCATAAAGAGCCATCCCTAACACGTTGGGCAGCACTACCCAGTCGTAAGAATCCACATAGGCTTCCAGGAACCAATCGGAAACTTCCTGGGGCTTAACTCGAAGAAGGTTCGCCCAGTTTCCAAGAACCATCAGCCGTTGAATGTGATGATTGTATCCGCTTTTGATGACCTCTTTCACCGCTGTCGACACGCAGTTGATCTTTGTCTCACCGGTCCAGTAATAAGAAGGTAGCGGATTTTGATGGTCAAAAAAGTTAACTTCTTCATACTCGGGCATTCTTCGCAGGTAAACTCCCCGAATATATTCCCTCCATCCCATTATCTGCCGGATAAACCCTTCTACTGCTGATAATGATGCCCGGCCCTGATGATAAGCATCCTCCGCCTTTTTCAACGCTTCCTCCGGTGTAATCAGGCCGATATTGATAGCTCCGGAAATTAGTGAATGGGACATCCAGGGGTTTCCTTCCATCATTGCATCCTGGAAGTCTCCGAAGGTGGCAAGGCGGTCCTCGATAAACTGCTCCAGAGCTTTTAGGGCGTCTTCACGTGTAACCGGCCATGAAAAATTATCAAGGTCTCCAAATTTATCGGGGTATTCCTTTTCAACTTTTTCCATAACCTTCCGGGTGATTTTGTCCGGGGTGAATTCTAAAGGCTCAGGAAAGCTTAATCCCTTTTTGGGAGGTTTCCTGTTTTCAGTATCAAAACTCCATTTGCCCCCAAGAGGACGGCCTTCTTCCAGGAGGATTTTTTTCTTTTTACGGAGTTTTCTATAGACCTCGTCCTGCTTCCACGATCCCCCCTCGGGAAGATAAGACTCCCATTCATTTTTTCCCACAAGAAATAACGGTTTCTCGCTTAAAATTTTGATCTTTAAATTCCCTTGAGAACCCAGTTCTTTCTCAATAATGTTTTTGATTCGATAATCCGTAGGTTCATGGATAAGAAATTCCCTGGAGGGATAGGCAGCAAGGTGGTCTTTTAACCCCTCGGAAAAGTTTTTTACTTCCCGGTAATCAACTTCATAGCCCTTCTTTTTTAATTCCCTTGTAAAATGGCGCATGGCGGAAAACACCAGAACCAGTTTTTGTTTATGCTCCTTTTTCCAAAGTGATCGATCCTTCGATTCCATTAAAAGGATCACATCCCTTTGGGGGTCCATTTCCTTAAAGCCCTCCAAATTTTCGTTTAACTGATTTCCAAAAATCCATAGGGTCTTCACGGTTACATCACTTCCTTTTCCATTAAACCATTTCCAGGATAAAATCAGTACCATTGAAATGAAGCATTTCCTTAAATTTTATTTTATAATTACTTTTTAATGCACCAAGCTCTTTTAGGAACATTCTTAGTTGTATTTTCTAAATTTTAACATAATAAACCTCACTTTACTACAATGCCTGTATAAATTTCTAATCATTGTAATATGATATCGACTTTCAAAAACCATCAAGGAAAGTTATTTCTGTTTGGTCTGGTTACTTTCCATCATAGAATTCCCCATGGTTTTTTATGCTTTTCCAAACTTCTTTTTCTCCAGTTTATTTTTGTGTTTTTGGTTTCCTAATTATAGAATTTATTAAACCTGGAGTAAAATTCTACAATGAAAAAACCGCCCTAAAGCGGTTCAGTAAAAGCGAAAAATATTTTTTGTCTCCTTAAACTTTTTTTATATTCCCTTCCCAAAAAGTACTACTAACTTTTATCCCTTTTAAATATTTTCCTTACGGAGTCCCTTTTAAGGCTGGGTATTCACTGGAGCTCCCAAATTCCCATATCGCGGGATCCCATTCTTCAAAAATTTCATCTCCATCGGGGTCTGGATTTCCGTCAGCATCAAGGACATCATCCGGGGTTCCTGCCTGAAGCTGTTTGGTTGTCCTACCCTCGCCAAAGACGGATTCATTTTTACCCGAAGTATTAATATCCCAATAACTATCATAAACCGAAGGCGAAATAGATCTTCCTAAGAGTCCACCTCCATCTCCTATAATCTCTCCAATTGAGTAACACTTATCAATTACTGAATATTTAGAATCCAAATCTTGGCCTGTTTTCTCATTAAACCCTACCAATCCGCCGATATACCCACTCCCCGAGACATTGCCCCAGGCATAACAATTCTCAATTATTGCCCCAAAGCTATTACGACCAACAAGACCTCCTACATCTTCAAGGCCTGTTACATCTCCGGTGGCAAAAGATCCTATTATTTCTCCTCCCTTGTTGTGACCAACCAGCCCACCTATATCACACTCATCCCCGAAAACATCCCCAGTTGCATAGCAATTAATTATTTCCCCTTCATTATAAGCCGCAAAACCACCTACTTCATAACCATTTTCACCAGGGTCATAATTAATTGTACTTACCTTTCCAGTAGCAAAACTGCCTGAAATCAACCCATAATTATTCCCAACAAATCCTCCAATCACTTCTTCTGCTTTCACTTCTCCTTTAGCATAAGAATTTGTTATAACTCCCTCGAAATCATTATCCCCAACAAATCCTCCAACTTCTTTTTCACCCTTTACATCAACGTCTGCACCACTATCTTTAATCTCACCATAATTCTCTCCTACCAAGCCTCCTACTTTTCTTTCAAGACTGTTGCCATCGTCCTTTAAGGCGGTTAAAGTCCCATCAACAAAACAGTTCAGAATTTCTCCACTATTAAATCCAACAAGCCCTCCTGTATTTCTACCCCCAACAATATTAACTGATCGTAATACAACATTCCTAATAATTGAATCATCATCTGTGTACCCGAAAAGACCAACAAATTCCGTTCCCGGCCGGTAAATTGTCAGGTTTCTAATCCTCCTATTATTACCGTCATAGGTCCCGGAAAACTTATTATCTTCATCCCCAATAGGTTCCCAACCCTCATTTTGGGTAATGGTAATTGAATCAAAATCTATATCAGCAATTTGCTTGAAAAATCCATCCAAATTACTTTCATCTCTTAGTTTAGCCAACTGCTCTGAGGTTCCAACAAGATAGGGCTTTTCCTCTGTCCCCTCTCCCCCGGCGAAACCTGTACCTGGGTCATCGTTAACTTCAAAGTACACTTCAACCACCTTATTTGAATCCATTGTTACAGTAGTTTCATCCTCTTGTCCCGAAGCATCCCCCGTCCACTCAATAAAATTCCAGCCTTCATTTGCCTCAGCCTTCAAAGTTACTTCCGTACCTTTTGGATAAGTTAGCTGAAGAGGATTAACAGAAACCTCTCCAACAAAAGGATCATTCTGGGTTATGACCAGGGTGAAGTTTTCCCCACCGGGTAAACCCTCGCAACCCATAAGTATTAAAAAAGCCCAAACCACGATCCCTAAAACGGTCTGTTTATAAAATGAATTTTACTCCTTTAAATTAGTAAAAATTAATTGAATTTTCCAAAAATCTTGCTTTAGAAACACCAGTGAGGAATTCAAACCTCCCTCCCCAAAATCAATTAGACTATCTTTCCCCTCTTCGGAAATTCCACCACGGGGAGGAATTCTGTATAGAAAGAAAGAATACTGTATACCTCCTGGCTTCAATTATAATTTGCATCCAGAATTAGGATAGCAAGGAAGAATCCCCCTAAAATAATTAATATTCCGGAAAAAATAATTTGGGAAGAGAAGGGAAATAGGGAAATTCGGCAAGAGTTGCAGAGAGGTGGAATGACCCTTGATGGGACCCTGCAGAGGCTAAAGTCCATAATGAGCACCAGGAAAAAATCCATTTCCATGAAGCGGGGGCGGTGGATTCCATAATCGACATAGTTGGAGCCCCCTTGTGCTTTGGCTACCTTAATATTGATGGGATATATGTCTTACCTCTTGGTGGGAGGACCGGTTCTGTCCAATTTCAGCACGGTTTAATACCCGTTCCCACCCCGGCCACATAGGAAATTTTAAGCGGGAGCCCTTAAAGAAATTATATTTACTGAAACCAGCACCCTGGGTCTCCGGAGATATCAGTTGGAGCATCCAGCTTTGGATAGGGAAAACCGGGTGGATAATTGCTTGCCTGGGAGCTTTTCCCTGTAGGTCGGCAAGAAGAATGGGAAGGTAATTAAATTATCCCCGAATATGAAGAATGCTCCCGTTATGCCCGGGAGCAGAATATGCCTCTGCAGGAAGTTTGTCAGGTTTTGATGGAAGTCGGAAGAAAACTAATACCGAAAAAAAGATCCGACAATGGAGGATGAGGTTATGAAAATGGATTTATGGGAGAAATGCGTAGAATTTCACGGCCATGCTTGTCCAGGCCTGGCTTTTGGTTTTCAGGCCGCCCGCCTGGTTAGCGATTATTTTGGACTAAAGAGGGCCGAAGATGAAGAGATAATTTGCGTCACAGAAAATGATGCCTGTGGAGTTGACGCCATTCAATTCCTCCTGGGATGTACTTTTGGAAAGGGCAATTTAATTTACAGGCCCCGCGGGAAAAGTGCCTACTCTTTTTTCCAGGGGCAGGGTGATGAGGGCCGGCGTCTTGTCTTAAAAAGAAGGGAGTGGCAGGGGGAAAGAGAGGAGAAGATAAAGGCCATCCTCAAGGAAGACCCACGGGATCTCTTTCTCCTAAAAACCCCGCATTTCCCCTCCCCGGCGGGGGCTAGCATTTTTAATACCATAGAATGCGAGAACTGCGGGGAAGGGACGGCTGAGCCCTTCATTCGCCTGCAGGAGGACCAGAAATTGTGCCTGGACTGTTTTGAAAATTAAAGCCGCTTTATTGCGGCTTTTTTCTTAGGTAGTCACTTTCTAGGTTTTGCAATATTACCTTCGCCCAATCTTAAAATAATTCATCCCAGCTGCTTTTTTTCTCTCCTTTGTCCACCGATAGCCTTAGGAAGCTAAAAACCTTTAATTTTTCGTGGGAGTTAGGATAGGGTTGACAGTTTGCATAATTTTGCTTCAAGTTCCGCAATATGTTCGGTAAGGATGTTTCGATTTTGACGGCTGGGTGTAGTAATCTTCAGGTTGAGGAAAGTGGGTGTGAGGTTTTTCAAGAACATTGAGCAACTTTTCCATCTCCTTATAATCTCCATTATTCACTGCAGCATTCAGGGCATTTTCTACCCTGTGATTGCGGGGGATAAGTGCGGGGTTGGTCCTGCGCATCAATTCTTGACTGGAGGACCTGGGGTCTTCCTGTCTTTCTAACCTGGCCCGCCATCGTTCCTGCCATTTGGCAAACTCTTCACTCTTGAAAAGCTCTTCTTTTTCCGCCTCATCAAACATTAATGCACGGAAAGTATTAGTAAAATCTGCACAATGTTTCTGCATTAAGCTGAGCAGGTCTTTGATGAGAATTTCATCATTTTGCTCTTTATTGAATATACCCAGCTTTGCTCGCATTCCCGCAAGCCATTTGCAGTTGTACAAATCAGTAAAATCTGAAATCGCATCCTGGGCCAGCTGGACAGCCTTTTCTTGATTCTTATGCAGAAGGGGTAGCAGGGTTTCAGAAAAACGGGCAAGATTCCATGCCGCAATTTGTGGTTGATTACCGTAAGCATACCGCCCCTGAATGTCAATTGAGCTAAAAACGGTTGCGGGATCATAGGTGTCCATAAAAGCACAGGGTCCGTAATCCAAAGTTTCTCCGCTAATAGCCGTATTATCAGTGTTCATTACCCCATGAATAAAACCAACCAGCTGCCATCTGGCAATCAAATCTGCTTGACGCCTGATTACTTCCTTCAGCAAAAAAAGATATCGATTCTCCTCAGAATCAAATTCTGGAAAATGCCGTTGCAATGCATAATTAGCCAGGGCCTGGAGGTCTTCTGTGGAACCCCTTCGGGATACATATTCAAAAGTACCAACTCGCAGGTGGCTAGAAGCTACCCGGGTTAAAACTGCACCGCTTTGAACAGTTTCCCGGATTAATGACTCACCAGTTTTTACCACCGCAAGGCTTCTCGTGGTTGGAATATCAAGGGCATGCATTGCTTCACTGATTAAGTACTCGCGCAGTGCTGGCCCAAGAGGTGAACGACCATCACCCTGGCGGGAGTAAGGAGATCTTCCAGATCCTTTAAGCTGAATATCGAACCGTTCACCCCTGGGGGTTATCTGCTCACCAAGCAGTTGAGCCCGACCATCTCCAAGGGTCGTAAAAAACCCAAATTGATGTCCCGAATAAGCTTGAGAAAGCGGTAATGCTCCCTCAGGCACATGGTTTCCCGCAAGCACATCGACACCCTTTGCACTGGATAACCCTTCTTTATTCAAGCCCAGGGCTTTTGCCAGGGAATGGTTTAGAAAAACTAACTCAGGCGAGGATACAGGGGTTGGTTTGAGGCGGGTAAAGAGCAAATCTGGTAATTGGGCATAACTGTTTTCCAGATTCCACCCTATTTCATTAGTTTCTTTTTTGCCTGGCAATGGATCTCCTCCCCTTTCCTGCACCTGTCTTTTTTTCTTGTCTTAATTTTCCCCGAAAATGTTTTGCCCTATTCTATCGCTTTAATTTCCACCATGTTTCTGTTGTATGGGGTCGGAACCCGATATTGTAATAAAACTGCTGGGAGGAAACAACATATGCTTCCCTTGCACCGTATTTCTTTACCCTTCTAACCGCTTCGTATATGGCTGCTTTGCCCAGGCCCATTCCACGGTAATCCGGGTCTGTTGCAACCGGTTCAACATAGGCATATTTATCTCCAACATTATGCCATAACCCACAATGGGCGGCGTATTTTCCATCTGGA
>Ga0207421_10005727_pt1 | contig 13798 bp, 13 predicted proteins | sample SodLakKL_010_SED_4_FD_187542 | JGI IMG/M metagenome (GOLD analysis project Ga0207421, IMG submission 187542) | Alkaline sediment microbial communities from Lake Tanatar, Kulunda Steppe, Russia - 8KL_010_SED (SPAdes) (version 2) | ecosystem: Environmental > Aquatic > Non-marine Saline and...
CACGTGCTCGTCGGCCACGTGCTCGTCGGCCACGTGCTCGTCGGCCACGTGCTCGTCGGCCACGTGCTCGTCGGCCACGTGCTCGTCGCGGTCGACCGCAGCCTGCTGGTCATGGAGCTCATGGAGCTCATGGACCTCACGGAGCTCGAGGAGTTCGCTCTCCACCGCCAGCACCCGTTGCGTGGCGGCTTCGAGCCGTTCCACGACCGAGCTCGTGAACCGCTGGGCGACGCCGGGGGCGGCGTGGCGCGGTGGGTGTGCGCCCCGCGCTGCCGCCAGCAGGGACCGAGCACCCGGCACCTCCTCTCCCAGCGCCGAGCGCAGCACCGCCAGCAGATCATCCACCACCTGCGGGTCGAAGCTCCACGCGGCCAGGAACAGGCGCCGGCCGTCTGCCGCCTCGCCGGAGCGGGTCAGCTCCCGGCCGAACAGCGCGGCGCTGAAGGCCTCGTTCAGCGCCACCACGAACCACTCCCTCGCCAGGGGGTGATCGGTGCCGACGGCCACCCGCGACACCGAGGTGGCGATGTCGTCCTCGTCGGCGGTGAACACCACGGCCCGCCGCCGCGGATCCGCGGTCATCGCCTCGTAGCGGTCACGCTCGGTGGCCCAGAAGCGGGCGTGCTGGAACCCGGCGATCACCGTGCCCGCGAGGTCCTCGGTGACGACCAGGTCCTCCAGCGCGTGGCACAGCTCGGTCAGGGTCGGCTTCGACACCGTCGTCGGCACCACCCGCTCACCGACCGCTTCGATGAAGCTTCGCAGCACCGGCTGCGACCCGCTGCCCTGCTCGTCCAACTCGGTTCACCTCGGTGCTCGGGCAGCCGCCCGTCCCGGTCCGCACCCCCCGCCGACCGAGCCTACTCCGCGTCGAGCACGTCGAGAAGGGCACGCACGTCGGGATCCTCCTCGCCGAGCGGCCGGAGCGCACCGACCCGCCGACCGCGGTCCTGGACCAAGGTGGCGTGCCCGCGATCAGCCAGTTCGGACAGCGTCGAGGTGACCGGTCGTGTCGCGCCGCGCGGGAGCACGCTGGAGCGTGGAAGCTCGGCCAGCAGCAGGACGGCAGGGCCGCCCAGCTGCTCCGGGCAGACCACGGCCACGTCCACGGTCTCCAGCCCCGGGCAGGTTGCGAGCGCCTCCGCGGCCACGGCGATCACCGCCGACCCGATCGCCGCCTGGTAGAGCTCGTGGCGGCGGGTCTTGGTCACCCGCGCCAGCGACAGGTTGCCGGCCTCGGTGGTCGTCGGCTCCCGCGGACCTATCAGCCGCTCCAGCGGCAGGACGGACACGGCCACGTGCGCCGTGGCCTCCACGACCGCCGTCGCCGCGCCCGGGAGCTCGTGCTCGGCGAAGGCGGCGTCGAGCCGGGTCATGACCGTGTCGGGGTCGTTGGCGAGCAGCGCCGTCCACCAGGCATCGGCCGCCGCCTGCTCGTCGCGGTGCTGCTCGGCACGGTGTTCCCGGCGGCCCGCGAGCTCGGCGTCCAGGGTGTCGTCGGCTTCGCGCCAGGCCCGCCGACGCGTGTCCAGACGCCACCACGGCGTCCCCGCCGCTGCCCGCCGCCGCAGGTCCCGGCGCACGTCACCCCGGCGGATCGGCGCCGGGGCGGGGACCACGGGACGTTGCGCGTGGGTCACCTCGCGGTGGTGCTGACCGAGCAGCCCGTCCAGGTGGTCGCGGACGCTGTTCCACTCCGCGGTCTTGCGGTGGCTCGCCCGGCCTCGCGGTGGCGGCGTGTGGCCACCCCCGGAGAGGGTCTGCCACACGGTGACCGGTCCGCGCCCAGCGGAGACCGCGGGGGTGCCACCACCGAGGTGGACCCGGGCCATCCGGGGGCCGAGCGAGACCCGTGGTCCGCGCCGGGTCGCCCGGAGCCGGACGTTCGGCGCGACCCGGAACCCCACCCCGAAGGCCACCTGCCGTCCCCCTCACCTCGTCGGTCGCACGCACGCTACCGAGCGCCCGCCACCGGCGACCGGCGATCCGCGGATGACGCCGGCGGGCAGGGCACGTAGCGTGAGCCGATGGCCAGCACCGGAGGAGCACGGCGATGAGTGGACCCGTCCAGCAGCCTGACACGGAGCGTGAGGACGAGCCCCTGGCCCGCGTCGAGGCTCGGGAGGGTCGCACCACCGAGGTGGGAGGGCTGCCGGTGGCCCGCGTGCTGCCGACCAAGGGCAGGCGCACCGTCGGGGCCTGGTGCTTCGTCGACCTGCTCGGGCCGATGGATGCCGTCGACCCCGATCCGCTGGAGGTCGGACCGCACCCCCACATCGGTCTGTCCACGGTGACCTGGCTGCTGGAGGGCGAGGCCATCCACACCGACTCCCTGGGGACCGAGCAGGCCATCCGGCCGGGGCAGCTGAACCTGATGACCGCCGGGCACGGCATCGCCCACGCCGAGCTGGCCGCCGATCCGCCCTTCCGGGGGGTGCAGCTCTGGGTCGCCCAGCCCGAACAGACCCGGCACGGCGAGGCGCGCTTCGAGCACCTCGATGACCTCCCCCAGCTCGAGCTCGACCATGCCGACGCGCTGGTGTTCGTCGGAGCGCTGCCCGGCGCCACCTCGCCGGCAAGGACCGACACCGCGCTGCTCGGGGTCGATCTGCAGCTGCGACGTGGGACCACCGTGGTGCCGACCGACCCCGGGGACGAGCTGGCCGTGGTCCCGTTGGAGGGACGGATCAAGGTCGGCGAGGTGATCGTCGAGCCCGGATGGATCGGGCTCGTACCGACGGGGGTGGACGAGCTACCCGTCGAGGCCGAGTACGACCGGGGTCGGGCGCTGGTGCTCGGTGGGACGCCACTCGGTGAGCGCATCCAGATGTGGTGGAACTTCGTGGCCCGGGATCGGGACGAGATCAGCGACGCCTACCGGCAATGGCGGGACCGCACCGAGCGGTTCGGTGCCGTCCCGACCCACCTGGACCGGATCGAGGCGCCGGTGCCGCCGTGGCTCTCGGCGGAGGGCTGAGCCGGCATGGCGGTCGCGCACCGGGGTCGCAAGTGGCAACCTCGCAGGCACGGCTGACGTCTGAGCCGATCCGACCCCCCGGAGTGGCGCCGTGACCCCCTGGTCGCTGGAGACCGAGGCGCGCCGCCGCCGGACCTGGCGAGGTCTCGGCGCCGCGGTGCTGTCCGTCGTGCTGCCAGGCCTCGGTCACCTGAGCCTCGGCTGGCAACGTCGTGGTTGGCTGCTGGTGGTCGTCGGGCTGTCGGTGGCCGGGGCCGGCGCGTGGGTGGCGAGCAACACCGCGATGTCGGCTGGCTGGCTGTTCCGACCCGACGCGCTGCCGTGGCTGTTGTCGGGCAACCTGGTGCTCCTGGTGTTCCGGCTCGGCGCCGCGGTGGACGCCTACCACCTGGGTTCACGTCCCCGGGCGATCCCGGCCTTGCCCCGGCGCGCGCTGGCCAGCGTCGGGACGGTCGGAGCGGTCACCGGGCTGCTCATCGTCGTCGTGGCACCCCATGCCCTGGTGGCCTACGCGACGGTGCGGACCGCCGAGGTGGTGGACGCGGTGTTCGTCGCCGACGACGCGCCACCGCCCCCGCTGCCCGCGGCCCCGCCGAACCGGGACGCCGAGGCGCCCCCGGCGCCCGAAGCGCCGGTCGAGCGGCCCGAGCCGCCGGCGCTCGAGGACCTCCCGCGCGTGCCCGACAACCCGTGGCTGGCCGAAGAGCGTGTGACGGTGGCGGTGCTGGGCAGCGACGCGGGCCCGGGCAGGTCCGGCTCCCGGCTCGACGCGATCCTGGTGGGCAGCCTCGACACCGTCACGGGCCGGGCGGTGATGGTGTCGGTCGACCGCTACCTCGCCGACTTCCCCCTGCCGGAGCACCTCGACGAACTCTACGACGACAACTGTCCGCAAGGTGAGGGCTGGCGCTACCTCAACGCGCTCTACACCTGTGGGCTGGAACGGATCGAAGAGGAGCTCGCCGAGCTCTACCCCGACGCGGTCGATCCGGCCGCGAGCGCCGTGACCGACACCCTGGCGACGCTGCTCGATGTCCGTATCGACCACTACGCCGTGGTCGACATGGCGGGCTTCGTCGGCGTGGTCGATGCCCTCGGCGGTGTGGAGCTCGAGCTGTCACGGGAGGTCACCGTCCGGATGTCACCGGCCAGTGACGAGGCGGAGTGGCGCACCTTCAGTCTCGGGTCGGGTCGGCAGGTCCTGACCGGCGAGGAGGCGATGGCCTACGTCCGCGTCCGCGGGGCCGGCGGCGACCGGGCCCGGATGGACCGCCAGCGCTGCTTCGTCGCCGGCGCCCTGGACTCGGCGGACGCACCCAGCCTGCTCCGCGGCTTCCCCGCGATCGCCGATGCCGTCGAGCAGCACGTCACCACCGACGTCCCGGTCGTGCGGCTGCCCGCCCTGCTGCAGCTGCTGCTCACGCTCGACCTCGGCCCGGTCGCCGGCGAAGGGTTCGGGCCTCCCGACTTCCGCGGGCCCGACCACGTTCCCGACGTCGCGGCCATCCGCGCCCGGATGGCCGAGCTGCTCGAGGGCGATCTCGGGGACACCGACATCGAGGTGGTGGACGGCGTCGCCTGCCCCTGAGACCCGGGTGCGGTGCCGCTGCGGGGTAGCCTCGCTGGCCCTCCATGACCTCGGGACGGACAGCACCCATGGGAGAGCAGCCGAGCGACCGCTACCCGCGCAGCTGGGTCATCACCGGAGCACCGCCGCGGGGGGTGCGCTGGGCGGCGGCGCACCCGGTCGGGTTCGCGCTCGTGATGGTGGTGGTCGTTGCCGGTCTCGTGGCGGGGGCGCTGTGGTGGTGGCTGTCGCCGTCGATGGCGGTCGCGGTCGGCGTGATCGTCGGGCTCGTGGTCTCAGGTGGCTCGTTGGTGGCCCAGAAGGACCTCAGGGCGTTGCTCACCCGCTGGGACGAGGAGCACGGTTCCAGCTGATCTCTGTGCTCGGCCCTGTCCCGACGGACGAGGTCCGACCGTCGCCCATGCCCCCTTTCGCGCTGGGCGCTGGCACGTACGGTGAGAGAGAGGCTCACGGGTGTCCCCACGGCTCCATCACCGAGCCGGCGGCGGTCCGCCTCGTTGGGAGGAACCGATGCGACGACGAAGCGCGACGATCGTGGGAGTGGCGGCATTGGCCATGGCCTTCAGCATCCCGGCCGCGGCCCAGGCGCAGGAGGGCTCAACTCCGGCCATCGTCAGGGAAGGCAACCAGTGGCATCTGCGTGACTCGCTGTCCGGCGGTCCGTCGACGACCTTCTTCTACTACGCCAGGACCACTGACTTCAATCAGATGCTGTGTGACTGGAACCGTGATGGGACGCAGGGACCTGGCGTCGTGCGCGAGGTCAACAACAACCTGCGTTGGTTGCTGCGCGACTCGCAGAGCGGTGGGCCAGCGGACCACAGCTTCGTCTACGGCCGCGTCGGCGACCAGACGGTGTGCGGGGACTGGAACGGCGACGGGCAGGAGACGCCCGGCATCGTGCGTGTCCGCGATGACGGCACCTTCGTCTGGCACCTCAAGTACGACCTTGCAGGTGGCGCTGCTGATCTGGTCTTCGAGTTCGGCCAGGACCAGTATCCGGGTGAGCTGCCACCGTCGTGGCCGGTCGTCGGTGACTGGAACGGCAACGGGTTCGATTCGGTCGGCATCGTCCAGGGTCATCCTGAGGGGCAGATGCAGTGGCAGTTGCGGGATGCGACGGTCGCCGGTGAGCCCGACTGGGACTTCTACTACTACGACGGCGGGGTCTGGGGCGACCACCTCGAGCGCCACATCCCGATCGTGGGGGACTGGAACGGTGACGGTGCGGACGGTCCGGGGGTCACACGAGCCAGCGGCGCGGTGAATCCGCAGTGGCTGCTCCGCAACGACAGGTCCGCCGGCACCGCCGACCATGTCTTCCGTTACGGACGGCACCTCGACATCGCGCTGGCCTGGCAGTGACAGGTCTCGTTGAGAGCTAGCTCGGTCGAAGACGCCCCGGTCCGATAGCCGGGGCGTCGTCTCGTGATGACGCGGCGCGCCCGGCGGGGTGGCGCGCCCGGCAGGATCCGAACCTGGACCCTCGGACGAGGAGCAGACCGCAGGTCACAGCAGGATCCGCATCCGCCGCCGTGTGGTGACACTCACCGGGATCCCCCCCGAGGCGTACACGATGGCTTCGACGGCACCCTGGTGCGACACCGAGGACTGCGCGTCGCTGCCGCCACTTCCGGCTGAACGCCAGGATCAGGGTCGAGAGCCACTGGCGCGGCAAGCGTCGGGACGTCCACACTGTGAGGTGCCCGGCACGCCTTGGGTCGGCTCCCGGCGTGTCCGGCGCTGCGTGTGGAGGTGGTCGCGATGCGCGTCCGTCCGCTCCTGTCGGCGATCCGCACCCGCCGTGCCGTCCCCTGGCTCGTCCTGCTGCCGCTGCTGCTGGCTGCCACCGGCTCCGGCGTCGACGAGGACCCGCCAGCCGACCCCGCGTCCGAGACCGTCGAGGTGGAGATCTACCTCAGCAACGACACGCTCGGTGACCCCTGCACCGGAAAGGTGTTCCCGGTGCCCCGCACGGTCGCAGCGGACGATCCGCTCACCGGGGCGCTCGAGGCGCTGCTGGCCGGGCCCACCGACGCCGAGCGCGACGAGGGCTACTGGAGTTGGTTCTCCGACGAGACCGAGGGGATGCTGCGCAGCGTCGAGATCGTCGACGGGACGGTGATGGTCGACCTCGAGGACCTGCGGCCGGTGATCCCGAACGCGTCCACCTCCTGCGGCTCCTCGATCCTGCTCTCCCAGCTCGGCACGACCGCGCTGGCCGCGGCCGAGGGCGCGTCCTCGGTGTTCTACATGATCGAAGGCGACCATCTCGTGTTCTACGAGTGGCTGCAACTGGGCCCCCCCGGGCATCCACTCATCGACGCCTCGAACCCCGCCATCGTCCGTCATGGCAACCAGTGGTATCTCCGTGACTCGCTGACGGGGGGCCCGGCGACCACCACGTTCTACTACGGCCGGTCGGGCGACTCGCAGCACATGCTGTGTGACTGGAACGGCGACGGGACGCAGACCCCTGGCGTGATCCGGCTCATCGATGGTCGCCCGAACTGGCTGCTGCGGAACACCCAGAGCGGTGGGTCGGCTGATCACAGCTTCATCTACGGTCGGGCTGACGACCGTGCCGTCTGTGGCGACTGGAACGGCGACGGTCAGCAGACGCCGGGTGTCGTTCGCGAGCGGGCTGATGGCACCTACGTGTGGCACCTCCACTCCTGGCTGCGTGGCGGCGCTGCCGGGGTGAGCTTCGAGTTCGGCCAGGACCAGTACCCGGGTGAGCTGCCACCAGCGTGGCCGGTCGTCGGTGACTGGAACGGCAACGGCTACGACTCGGTCGGCATCGTGCAGGGCCATCCCGACGGCCAGCTGCAGTGGCAGCTGCGGGATGCGACGGATGCGGGAGCACCCGACTGGGACTTCGTGTACTACGACGGCGCGATCTGGGGCGACCACATCGAGCGGCACGCCCCGATCGTGGGTGACTGGAACGGCGACGGCCGTGATGGCCCGGGGGTCACTCGAGGCAGCGGGGCGGTGAGCCCGCAGTGGCTGCTCCGCAACGATCCGTCGGCCGGCTTCGCCGACCAAGACTTCCGCTACGGAAGGCACATGGACATCACACTGTCCTGGCGGTGACCGGTCCGCAGCTGACAGCGCCCCGGCTCGGGACGACCGGGGCGTCGTCGCTGGACCGCGCCCGCGCGTGACCCTGCGGCGGCGCGCCCGGCGGGGTGGCGCGCCCGGCAGGATTCGAACCTGCGACCGTCGGATTAGAAGTCCGGTGCTCTATCCAGCTGAGCTACGGGCGCTCGGCGGCGCATGCTACGTCCTCACAGGATCGGCTCACGGCTCCAGCAGCCCCGCGTCCCGCTGGAGCTCACGGACCACCTCGACGATCGCGTCGACCTCGTCGTCGTCGAGGCGCGGGGAGGCGGGCATCGGGCCGAACTCGAACTGGCGTTCCGGCACCCCGTTGCGGATCGCCGCGGCCACACCTTCGTCGCTGAGGTGGTCGGGCAGGTAGCGCCCGTCCACGAGCGCCGGGCCCTGCTCGGTGCCCTCCCCGCTCGGGCCGTGGCACACCGCGCAGTTGTTGGCGAAAAGTGCCCGCCCATCGATCTCGTCCGCGGTCCCGCACCCGCTGAGCGCGCTCGCGACGAGGAGGATGCCGGCCAGCCACGCGACCGCCGACAGGCGCGTGGTGGGAGCGTTCCGGGAGGCAGGGCGAGCCATGGCCGCAACGGTAGCCGAGGGTGCCGGCGACCCACCGGCGCCGCGGCCCGGCCGGCGCCGCGGCCCGGCCGCATACGCCGCCGGCCGCACGCGCTGCCGGCTGCGAACCAGGACCGAGAACGGGATGGATGGGGTCGGCCGTCCCAGGTGTTGCCACCGCGACCAGACCTGAACGGAGCTCCCGGTGCCCACCACCACGACCGATCCTCACGCGCGGCGGGTCCGCCGTCGCGGCGCCTGGCTCCGGCTCGGTGTCCTGCTGCTGCTGGTGGTGATCGCCGGGAGCCTGGTGCTGGTGACCGACGACCTCTCGATCGCCGGGCTGCGCGAGCAGGTGAGCGGGTGGGGGCCCGCCGCCCCGCTGCTGTTCGCCCTGCTGTACGCCGTGGCCACCGTGCTACTGCTACCCGGGACGCCCTTCACCCTGGCCGCCGGTGTGGTGTTCGGGCCGCTGCTCGGGGCGGCGACCGCGCTGGTCGGGGCCACGCTCGGAGCGACGGGTGCCTTCCTGGTGGGCCGCGCCATCGGCCGCAGCGCCGTCGAGGAACTGGCGGGGGAGCGGGTCCAGGCCGTCGACCGTCACCTCGGTGAGCGCGGGTTCATGAGCGTGCTGGTCGTCCGTCTGATCCCGCTGTTCCCCTTCAACGTCGTGAACCTCGTCGCCGGCATCACCGCGATCGGGCTGACGGCGTACGTGATGGCCACGGCGATCGGCATCGTCCCGGGCGTGTTGATCCTGGCCTCCACCGGGGGAGCGTTGGACGATCCGACCTCCCCGCGCTTCCTCGCGTCGGTGGGCGCCTACCTTGCGTTGCTCGTCGGGACCTCGGTGATCGCGCGTCGGCTGCGGGCGCGCCGGCCCGAGCCCGAGGTCATCCGGGAGTAGGCCGTGCTCGACGCTCCGCTCCGGCGCCGGCTGGCGTCGACCTTCGACCGCGCCGGTGCCGCTCTCGCGCGTCGCGGCGTGCGGCCGATGGCCCTGACCGTCCTCGGCTTGGTGCTCGCGCTGGCTGCTGCCGTGGCCGCCGCGGCCGCCGCCTTCCCGCTGGCCGCCGGGCTGTGGCTGTTGTCACGCATCCCCGACGGGCTGGACGGTCCGGTGGCGCGGGCCCGGGGGGAGGCCGGCGCCTTCGGCGGATGGGCGGACCTGACCTCGGACATGGCGGCCTACGGCACCTTCGTGGTGGGGTGCGCGATCGGGCAGCCCGAGGCCGCGACCGCCTGCCTGGTCCTGCTGCTGACCTACTACGTCAACGGGGCCTCGCTGCTGGCCTACTCGGCCGCGGCCGAGAGGGCCGGCGTCGAGGCGCCGGACAGCCGGACCTTCCACTTCACCGGCGGGCTGGCGGAGGGCACCGAGACCATCGCGGTGCACACCGCGATGGTGGTGTTCCCGGCCGCGATGGCCCCGATCGCCTGGGCCTTCGCCGCTGTGGTTGGTGTGACGATCCTCCAGCGGGTCCGGCTAGCGCGACGGGTCCTCTCGGCGGCGTGAGTCGGCCGCCGAGCCCGGTCAGCGTCGCAGGCGCCGGGCCCACAGCACGGCCCGGGTGGCCGGGCGCAACCTCGCGAGCGTCGCGCGGAGCTCCGTGAGCGACGCGGCGGCGATGTCGTCGCTCCAGGTCGGGAAGGCGTGGGTGGACCCCCGCGCGATCGCGGACAGCTTCGCGCCCTGCTGGCGCCAGGCCACGACCTCGCCGATCGTCTCGCCGGCGCGCGGGCCGACCACGGTCGCCCCGACAAGTCGCCCCTTGGGATCACCGACCAGCTGTGCGAACCCGTCGGTCCGCGCCTCCGCCCACGCCCGGTCGACCTCGGCGTGGGCCGCACGCCGGACACGGATGCCGGGCCCGAACCGCTCGCGGGCCTCGGCGGCGCTGAGCCCGACCCGGGCCACCTCGGGGTCGGTGAAGGTGACCCATGGGATGCGCTCGTGATCGACCCGGGCCCGCAGCCCGAACAGGGCGTTCTGCACCACCGTCGCGCCGTGGGCGGAGGCCACGTGGGTGAAGGGCAGCAGCGCCGTGACGTCCCCGCCGGCGTACACCCTCCGGTTGGTCGTGCGCAGCAGGTCGTCCACCACGACCGCGCCGCGGCCGTCCACCTCGATGCCCGCGGCCTCGAGCCCGAGGCCGGTGGTCCGTGGCCGCCGACCGACGGCGACCAGGATACGGTCGAAGCCCACCTCGTCGGGGGGTGCGTCGCCACGCTGCAGGGTGAGCTGCCAGCCGTCGTCGCCGTCGCCTGCGGGCGTGACGGCGGTGGCGCGCGCCCCGGTGCGCACGTCGACGCCCTCGCGCACCAACGCGGCCTGGAGGGCCTCGCTGGCCTCGGGCTCCTCCCGCGGGAGCAGGCGCGCCTCCATCTCCACGATGGTCACCTCGGCTCCGAGCCGGGCGAAGGCCTGCCCGAGCTCGCAGCCGATCGGGCCACCGCCGAGCACGACCAGTCGAGCAGGTAGCTCCTCGAGGTCCCACACCGTGTCGGTCGTCATCGGCGCCGCATCGGCGAGCCCGTCGATCGGCGGCAGGACCGGCGCGGCACCGGTGGCCACCATGGCGGTGCGGAAGCGCAGCCGCTGTCCGTCCACGGCGACCGTGTCGTCGGCCACGAACCGTGCCTCGCCCTGGACCACCTCGACGCCCTCGGCCCGGAGCCGGTCCGGGCTGTCGTGCGGCTCCAACGCACCGATCGCCCCGCGGACGTGGCTCATGACCTCGGCGAGGTCGACGGTGACCTGGTCGGCATGGACGCCGAGGTGGCCGCTGTGGCGGGCGGTGTGGGCAGCCGAGGCCGCGGCCAGCAGCGCCTTGGAGGGCACGCACCCGGTCCACAGGCAGTCCCCGCCGGTCCTCGCACGCTCGAGCAGGGTGACGTTGGCGCCCTGGCCGGCGGCGCCGACGGCCGCCACGAGCCCGGCGGTCCCGCCGCCGACCACGATCAGGTCCCTGCGTGCCACGTGCGCTCCTATCCTCGCGGGAACGGGCCGGAGGGTCGAGCCGGCGCCCGTCCGAGGCAACACCCAGGACGTCGCGCAGCTTCCCACAGCGTCCCGGCCGAGGATGTCCCCTTCCAAGGAGCGCTCGTTGCAGGTCCTGGTGATCGGTTCGACGAAGGGCACGGGCAACGCCCTGGTCCGTCAGCTGCTGGCGGACGGGACCGAGGTCCGGGCCATGGTCCGCGATCCCGTTCAGGCCGCGCCGTTGGAGGCGCTGGGTGCCACCGTGGTCGTTGGTGACCTCGAGGGCGACCTGGACGGCGTGGTCGACGGCGTGGATGCGGTCGCGTTCTGTGCCGGTTCCGGGTCGAAGACGGGTCCGGATGCGACGCTGCGGGTCGACCTCCACGGTGCGGTGCGGATCATCGACGCCTGCACGGCAGCCGGCGTGGACCGGTTCGTGATGCTGTCCTCGATGGCTGCGGACGACCCGATGCGGGGCAACGAGCGGATCCGGCACTACCTCGCCGCCATGCATGCCCGGGATCGGATCCTGGTCGCCAGCGGCCTCGCGGCCACGATCGTGCGACCCGGTGGTCTCACCCACGAGCCCGGCACCGGGCGCGTGCAGGTCGGGGTCCCTCGGCTCGATGCCCGCGGCACCATCCCCCGTCAGGACGTCGCCACGGTGCTCGCCCGCTGCCTCGCCGACGACGCCACGATCGGTGCGACCTTCGAGCTCGTCAGCGGCGACACCCCGATCGACGACGCGATCGCCGAGGTGGTCGCCGCCTCAGGCTGAGCGGACCGCCGCGACGAGGTGGGCGAGTGCCGTGCCCGCGTCGGTACGCAGCACCACGTCGGCGCGGTCGTCATAGGGCGTCGGCTCGGCGTTGATGACCACGAGCATCGCGCCGGCCTCCAGCGCCGTGCGGGGTAGGAGCGCCACCGGATGCACGGTCAGCGAGCTTCCCACGGCGAGGAAGACGTCGGCCGCCATGGTCACATCGTGGGCCCGCTGGAGCAGCGCTGGGTCCAGGGACTGCCCGAAGGCGACCGTGGCGCTCTTGAGGATCCCGCCACAGTCCGCGCAGCGCGGGTCGTGGTCGCCGGCGCGGACCCGGTCGAGGACCGGCAGGGCCGGCTGCCGCCGGTCGCAGGACAGGCACGTGACCTCCCGCACCGTGCCGTGGATCTCGATCACCCGTCCGGGCGAGCTGCCGGCCAGCAGGTGGAGGCCGTCGACGTTCTGGGTGATGAGTGCGGTCAGCCGCTCGAGCCGCTCGAGCTCCGCCAGGGCGAGGTGGCCCTCGTTCGGCTCGGCCTGCCACGTCGGCTCCGCCGCGCGGCGGCGCCAGGCCTCCCGACGGATCTCGTCGTCGCCGAGATAGGCGTCGATGGACACGTACCGCTGGGCGCTGGGATCCTTGGTCCACACCCCCTGGGGGCCACGGAAGTCCGGGATGCCCGAGGCGGTCGACACCCCGGCGCCGGTCAGGGCGACGACGACGTCGGCGGCGCGGATCCGTGTGGCGACGGCGCGCACCACCTCCGGGTCGAGCTCCGGTTCCCCGGGCCGTCGCTGTGCATCCATGGTGTCGTCGCCTCCTGCCGGGCAAGGTAGGCGAGCCGGCGGCGCCGTGGGCCCGTCGCTGCTTGACTCGCAGGCGTCGATGCTTCGCCACCCACCTCCGAGGTCCGCCATGCCGACCCCGCACCTCTCCGCCGCCCCCGGGCAGTTCGCCGACACCGTGCTGCTGCCCGGTGATCCGCGACGTGCCCGCCACATCGCCGAGCGGTGCTTCGACGCCGCGGAGCAGGTCAACGAGGTCCGTGGGGCGCTGGCCTTCACCGGCACCTACCAGGGCATGCCGATCTCGGTCCTCGGGACCGGGATGGGGATCCCGTCGGCCTCGATCTACACCACCGAGTTGGTCCGCGAGTACGGAGCGCAACGGTTGGTGCGGGTCGGCTCCTGCGGAGCGGTGCAGGAGGAGCTCGCCCTCCGCGACATCGTGCTGGCCATCGGAGCGTGCACCGACTCCGGCGTCAACCGTGCCCGCTACGACGGTCTCGATTTCGCAGCCACGGCGGACTTCCACCTGCTGCGCGCCGCGGCGGAGGCCGCCGAGGCCCGCGACCAGGCGGTGGCGATCGGCAACGTGCACAGCGCCGACCAGTTCTACGACCCCCGGGGCACCCTGGTGGAGACCATGCGCGGGATGGGCGTGCTCGCGGTGGAGATGGAGGCGGCCGGGATCTACGGCGTCGCCGCCGAGCACGGGGTCCGCGCGCTCACGGTGCTGACCGTCAGCGATCACATCCTGCGGGGTGAGCAGACCTCCTCCGACGAGCGGGAGCGGACCTTCGACGACATGGTCGACATCGCCCTCGACGGGCTGCTGCGCGACACGGCTCGGACCCGCTGACCTCGCGGGGGCGGCGGTCCGACGCCGTGGCCCGCTGCCAGCCGGCCGGCCGGAGGGCTGCGGCCCCGTGGTGCGCGAGAACCAGCAGGTATCCGCTGCTTCTCGTGGTCCCTGCCGGCGCTACCGGTCTTCGGGGTCGCCGGCGTGCGAGAACCAGCAGGTATCCGCTGCTT
>Ga0207421_10005730_pt1 | contig 13788 bp, 10 predicted proteins | sample SodLakKL_010_SED_4_FD_187542 | JGI IMG/M metagenome (GOLD analysis project Ga0207421, IMG submission 187542) | Alkaline sediment microbial communities from Lake Tanatar, Kulunda Steppe, Russia - 8KL_010_SED (SPAdes) (version 2) | ecosystem: Environmental > Aquatic > Non-marine Saline and...
AAGGAGACCTAGATGAAAGGCCGATCCTAATCTAGAACCTAAAGTTGTAGAGATGTTACCTCGCATATCTATTATAGCGGGAACGATTATTATCAGTCCGGGGATCATCTCCAAAACTCTTTCCATGCTTGCCAGAACCGATCCTGCTAGAGCACCACCTAAAACTAGGAGAAAAAGCATAGGAAGAGTTTCTTTGACAACCCTTTTTCGGTCCATGATTAGATTGATAGTTTTAAAAATGATATAAAGAATTTCTGCCTCTCTCGCTATATAAATCAGAGAGTTTTAAAAACTATTTCAATTAGATAAAGCTTCCTCGGGACAGGTCTCAGCACAGCAGTAGCACCTGATACATCTCCACCAACTTATCTTCGGTCCTTGATCTTTCTTAGTTATGGCTTCTTCAGGGCAGATCTCATGACACTCCCAGCACTGTGTGCATTTTTCTTTGTTCAATTTTGGCCTATCCAGGTAAAAATTGGCGAAGATATCGGATATGAAGTTCGGTAACATCCAAGGTGTTGAACCACCAGAAGGATAGTCTATATCTTTTTCAAATGAATGCGGAACTCTGTTCAAATACTCGATATCGTCAAAGTCGACTTCTGACTCCAGAATGGTAGGTACTTTTTGGGGAGGGATTCCCGTCAATTTACAGGCAGAATAGTCCACTGCCAAAGGATCTTTAGAGGCGATGATACAGTTCAACTCTACAGGTTCACCACCGGAAGGACCTTTTCCTTCCATCCCAATTATGCCGTCCATGATATTCAACCTCGTATCTACTGCTTGATTAACATCGAGAAGCATCCTGCCGAATTGATTAAGTCTTTTGAATTGGCCATGATATGCTGCTTTGTTCAGACCGTGAACCAATCCGTATTTATTTTTTACCGCTCCTGTGAAAACCGTTAAAGAATGAGTCTTCAATTTGGGTAGATTTATAATACCATCCACTTCTTCAACGAGCTTTATCATCTCGAAGCTCTTTTTGGTCTTCCCATCTTGTAGATCTTTTTTGATACTCTCTATATCATAATTCAACTTGGCATCTGTCTCATCCTCGATCTTATCCCATCCACTTTTCTCATACTGCTTTTCAAGGTTTTTTTCGGTCATCCGTCCTGCTGGACTATCACCTACGATCATGTCGATATCCTTTCTTTCTAAGACCTTGATCACAGCTATTATGAAATTTGGGTCGGTGACAACTGCTTCATCGGGTGCACTGCCTTTGAGTAGATTGGGTTTTATCAGAATAGTCTCTCCATCTTTAACAAATTCATCGACCCCTCCTAGAGCTTCGAACGCGTTCTCTACGACCTCAAAACACTCTTCATAACTGTTACATCTATCGATGAAAACTTCCATGAGCTCTCCACAACCTTTATATTATAAGTATTTGTAGGTTTAACTGCAATGTGTCTAGCAGTTCCTGGTTTGATAGAAGACATAGACGGAGATACTGCCGAAGTAGATTTTGGCGGGGTTACTAGAGAGGCAAATATATCTTTAGTCGAAGCTGAAATCGGCGACTACGTCATAGTTCATGCTGGCTATGCGATAGAAAAACTCGAAGAAGAAGAGGCGAAGAAAAGTCTAGAGGCATGGGACGAAGTTTTAGAAACTGCTCAAAGGGCAAAACAGGGATGAACTGAAACAAAAATATTCTGTTCACTTTTGAACGATGGGAAGATACTCTGCCGTTTTTTGATCCTCACAATTTAAAATCATAAAAGAAAGGGTTTTTAGGAGTGGAACCACTCCACTTTCTATTTACATCCCGGGAGGCATTCCGCCGCCCATTCCGCCGGGCATTCCACCACCGGGGCCGCCGGCTGGTGGTCCACCAGCGTCTTCGTCGCCTCCACCTTTTGAGGCTATTACATCATCTATTCTCAAGATCATGTTGGCGGCTTCAGTTGCGGATTTTATAGCTTGGTTCTTCACTCTGTACGGCTCGATTATGCCTTTCTCGACCATATCTTCAGGTTCTTCTCCGTCTTCGACATTAACGCCATAGGTTTTCTTATCTTCTTTCTCGTGGGCTGTATTCAAGTTCATCAGTACGTCTATGCCGTCAAGTCCTCCATTTTCACTTATGGTCCTCGGTATTATGCTCAAAGCCTCAGCGAATTCTTCGAATGCGATCTGTTCTCTGCCTTCGATACTGCCGGCTCTGTCCTTCAGTCGGTTAGAGAGTTCTATCTCTGTTGCTCCGCCACCAGGAAGGACCGCGCCGTCCTCGATAGCGACTGAAACCACTTTGATAGCGTCTTCAATAGCTCTTTCAAGCTCATCTACTACGTGATCGGTTCCGCCTCTCAATAAGAGAGACACAGCTTTTGCTTCCTCGGTACCTTCCACGAAGGTCATGTGAGACCCAGATACAAGCTTTTCGTTCACGCTTTTCGCGGAACCTAGGTCTTCAGGAGAAAGATCTTTCAGATTGTTCACAATGTTTCCACCAGTAGCTTTAGCCAATTTCTTCATGTCCGACTTCTTGACCCTTCTTATGGCGAAGATGCCTTCTCTAGCAAGATAGTGTTGAGCTAAATCATCTATACCTTTCTGACAGAGCAAGACATTAGCTCCAGAATCTTTCACTATCTGCACCATCTCTTTAAGGCTCTCTTCCTCTTTATTGACGAATTTTTCGAGCTGATCTGGATCGGTTATCTCTATAGAAGCGTCCATCTCGGTCTCTTGTACTTCTAACGCGCTGTTGAGGAGAGCGATCTTCGCATCTTTTATCTCCCTCGGCATGTTGTCATGCAGTCTTTCTTTATCCAATATCATACCGTCTATCAATTCAGTGTTATCAACGCTGGCACCGGCTTTCTTCTCGACTTTGATGTTATCGACATCTACAGTATAGCCGTCTTCTGTCTCCTCAGTGATATGACGGACCGCATCAACGGTTATATCGGCCAATTTCTCCTTGTTGATCTCTACGTTCTTACCGGTCATCGCCGTGGAGGCAATATCCTTCAAGTTCTCCTCATCGTCTAGATCGATATCCAACTTGAGATCGTCAAGGATTTTAGAAGCCTCTTGAGATGCTAGTCTATAACCGTTTGCGATTATAGAAGGATGGAGTTGATCTATCCTTTCTTCCGCTGTCTTCAACAGTTCACCTGCTAGTACAACGGCAGAAGTCGTTCCATCACCGCATTCCTCTTCCTGAGTATCTGCTACTTCGACCAACATCTTCGCGGCAGGATGTTCTATATCTATCTCATTCAATATGGAAACACCGTCGTTCGTTATCACTACATCACCTAGATTATCGACAAGCATCTTGTCCATGCCTTTTGGGCCCAATGTGGTCCTCACCGCGTCGGCTATCGCTTTCGCGGCTTGAATGTTGTTCTTCTGTGCGTCCTTTCCACTTGATCTTTCGGTATCCTCTTTCATAACGAATATAGGTTGCTGACCAGACATCATGTATTACACCTCTTCTAATCTAGCATGAAAAATAGAGGTTCTATATATAGTTTTCCTTAAAGTCCAGTACATTACGACTGACTGGTAAGATCATCCATACGAAAGACTATAGATATCAGAATCTAGATTTCAAAACCACGATGCCGTCTTCCGTTGTTATACTGATGGGTTGTTTACCGGTCGTGTGGTCGGTCCCTCTCATCTTAAGTACCTCTAAATACTTTCTTCTCGATCCTTCTTCTTCAAGCATACTCAGAAGTATGACAGTGTCTACGGCATAAGTTACATCCTCAGGATAGGTCTCACCAGGGGAGACTTCACCCGTCAACACTGTTACAGCCTGCCAATTCTTGAGAAGGTTCGTGAGTTCAAAAAGGAACGACCTATAATCTTCATCTAGAAAAGTTCCGATGACTGTTATAGGATCTATCACTATCCTCTGGGGCATCACTTCCGCGATCTTATCGTCTATGAAATCTAATAGTTCCTCATAACCCTCGTTCTGAACTATCAGCCCGATATCCTGATACTTTATCTCATCACCAAAATAGTCTTGGTTTATGAAGTCGAATTGACTCGTATATCTCAGCATCCATTGTGTAGGCTCAGAAAGCGTGGTAAAGAAAAGTCCCTGCTCTCCTTTTTTCGCTCCTTCGGTTAGGAATTTTAATCCAAAGGTCGTTTTACCGGTTCCAGCGCCACCAGCTACAAGGGTTACTGATGGAAAAGGAAAGCCGCCTTCGATCATCTCATCTAATCCCTTAATTCCTGTCGATATCCTTTCAAATTCTGCCATGTTTAAAACTCCTCCTTCAGGTCTCTAACATCTATAACTTTATTGACATGCTTTTTTACAACATCATAAAGTTCTTTTTGAGCTTCGGTATCCATAACGATACAGCCCAAAAGGTGATCATGTATATTTATCATTTCCCTGAAAGTACCAACCAATTGTTCAACTTTATCTAAGCTGTTATAGCTCAGCATCGAAGAGAGATTGTCTATCAAAATAAAATCCACATCATCTAAAGTTCCAAAACCATCTCTATCTTTACCACTTTCAAAAACCTCCATGAGGTTTTCTATCTCGAAAGTTTTATCCACGAAATCAACATTCTTTTCGCTTCCCTTCTTTTCCCTGGGTAGACGGGGTACGGTATCTATATACCAGATCTTCTCTCTATCGATACCGTGATTTTTAAGGAGATAATCCATATTCTGATAAGGTCTATCAAGAGCTACGAAAAAACCTTTGCTTTTTTCAAAATCCAATAGACCTTTCAAAAGAAAGAAATTGGTCTTAGCAACCATCGTTGTATATGTATCTATAAGAACAGTACTCGAATTTCCTGTTTCTTTCAATCTCAACATGATCTCTTCCACTAAGTCTTCATCAATAGAATCTCTCTTAGTCATAGTTGAATACAAATCAAAATTCCTATTAGACTATAAATATTTTACTAAGATTTAAGAAAATAAAAGCACCAGACATGATGACGATTCTAATTGTAATACAGAAAAAAGTAAATAGTTAATTCCCTAACCTAGAAAACGGTATCATGGACCTAGACGATATGTTTTGGCCGGACAGTGTCGCTGTGATCGGGGCTTCCAATCAAGAGGGAAAAGTCGGTAATGCTATAATGAAATCATTGAAGAGAAGATACGAAGGAAAAATATATCCGGTCAATATCAAAGAGGAAGAAGTCCTGGGTATTCAGGCTCATGAGTCCGTTTCTGATATCGGGTCTGAGATCGATCTAGCCATCATCTGTCTCCCCGCAAAAATAATACCTGATATAGTTAAACAATGCGGCAGATCAGGTATCAAAAATATCATATTGGTAAGTGCGGGCTTCAGCGAGGCGGGTAGAGAGGACCTTGAGGATGAAGTCAAAAAAATAGTCGAGGAACACAACATGAATCTTCTAGGTCCAAATTGTTTGGGTATATATAACCCTTGGAACGAACTTGACACTATTTTTAACCCACCAGAAAGACAATCTCGTCCAGATCCTGGGTCCGTAGCTTTTTTGTCCCAAAGCGGAGCCTTTGGTGCGGCAGTCCTTGATTGGTTCTCAGAATCTAATATAGGCCTCAGTAAATTCGTTAGTTATGGTAATAGAGCCGATATAGACGAGGCCGACCTTGTAGATTATATCTCTGAAGATGAAAAAACAGATCACCTCATATTTTACATAGAAGGGTTAAAAAAAGGGAGAAAATTTTTTGAAGCCGCTAGGAAGAGCGAAAAACCTATCTTGGCGATCAAATCTGGATGGACGGAGAAGGGTTCCTCGGCAGCCACCTCTCATACAGCGTCTTTAGCCGGGAAAGATGGAGTATATGATGGCGCGTTCAAACAGTCTGATATAATCAGACTGAGAACTATACGGGAGATGTTCAATGGGGCGAAAGCACTATCATTTCAACCACTTCCAAAAGGGAAAAATGTTGGTATAGTGACAAATGGCGGAGGAGCTGGAGTCATGTCCACAGACTCTCTAGTAGAGAAAGGACTTTCCCTTGCCGAATTTTCTGAAGAGACCAAAGATAAGTTCGAAGAAGCTGTCGAAGAGGGTGAGATACCAGATCATGCCACTCTGAAAAATCCAGTAGATATAGTCGGCGACGCTCCATCAGAGAGATACAAAAAGGCGATGGAGATAACATTAGAAGAGAAAAACGTGGATGTTTTACTCGTGATATGTTTGTTCCAATCTCCCGCGCTAGATGAAGATATAGTGGAAAAATTGGACGAACTGCAGGAAAAAGGAAAACCTATCATAACCATCGCTTCAGGAGGAGAATTCACCCATAAGATGACAGAGAAGATAGAAAAAAGAGATATACCCGTTTATCAGACGCCCGAAGATGCTATACAAGCGGTAAAAGTCATCTGTGAATGCGGCGAAATATGTAGATAAAAGGTGATCCGGCAAAAAACTTTTTCAACCATTTTAGATATACACTTTATGATGATATGATTAGGAGGCATTGTTTCTTTAGCGGGAAGGTACAAGGTGTATTCTTTAGAGCTAACACTAGAGATAAAGCTCGAGAAGTCGGCATCGATGGATGGGTCAAAAACTTAAAAGATGGAAGGGTCGAAGCTGTCTTCGAAGGACCCGAAGACAAGGTGAAAGAGGTAATAGAATTCTGTAAAAATGACCAGCCTCATGCAAGAGTAGATGATGTGGAGATAACAGAAGAGGAACCTACGGGCGAATTCGATTCGTTCCGTGTGATACGTTAATATCTAAATCTCACATCCTTCTTCAAGAAGACTTTCAACGGTCCTTATCTGCATCATGTTAGTTATCCCTGTTACAGGAGCGGGTACGCCCGCCGTTATCAATAGTTTGTCCTTTTTTTCTACCATCTCTCTCTCAAAAAGTTCTCCAGCGGTGCTGCATACCATGTCGTCCACGTGGTCTGGAAATTCAGTATAGAAAGGCTTCACACCCCAGGCCAGATTCAACTTACGCTGGACCGATCTTTTATCGGTGAACGCGATTATCTCAACATCAGGTCTTAGCCTGGCTATCTTATGAGCTGTATATCCTGAAGAGGTGTGAGCTACGATAAATTTTACATCGATCTCACGAGCGGCCTGGGTGACGTTTTTTGCGATGATATCCGCGATATCGCCGCTCTCTTTTTCAGTCGTAAAATACTTCCTACCTTTCACATAATCCTCCATCTTCTCTAAGACTTCCGACATGAACTCGACGGATTTTACAGGATATTTACCTATAGCTGTCTCCTCCGAAAGCATGACCGCGGCGGAACCATCTATAACCGCGTTAGCGACATCTGATACCTCGGCTCTTGTAGCTCTAGGACTTTCGGTCATAGACTTCAACATCTGAGTGGCCGTGATTACTGGCTTTTCTTCTAGATTCGCTTTTTCGATTATCTTTTTCTGCAGCACGGGAACGTCTGAAGCGGGGACCTCAACACCGAGATCGCCTCGAGCGATCATGACTCCATCCGAAGCTTTGATTATCTCATCGATGTTCTCCACTGCTTTGATATGCTCGATCTTAGCTATTATATCCATGTCCGAACCTTTCTCATCAAGAAGTTCTCTGATCTTTTCTATATCTTCAGCCGATTTTACAAAAGAGACTGAAACGAAATCAAAACCTTCATCAGCTCCAAAATTGATATCTCTGATATCTTTTTCAGTAGGAGCACGAAGACCCATATCTTTACCAGGGACGTTCACAGATTTTCTTGACATGACTTTTCCACCGTAGATGACTTCACATCTTACTTCCTCATCAGACCCTAAAACCTCGAGTTCGATCTGACCGTCGTCGATCAGTAATTTATCTCCAGACTTTAGAAAATCTTCGATAGAAGGATAATCTACTGGAAGTGTCTCTTCGTCCCCAACAACCTCGTCAGTTACTATAGTGATCAGATCACCCTGATGTATCTCAGTACCTTCCTTGATCTCGTTCAATCTTATCTCGGGACCCTGTGTGTCCATCATGACTCCTATCTCATCAGAGATCATCCTCAATCGTTCTAACGTCTTGGAATGATCTTCATGTGTTCCATGAGAAAAATTCTGTCTCGCAACGTCTATACCTGTATTTACGAGTCTTTCAAGTTTCTCTTGTTTTTCGGAAGCGGGTCCGATCGTCGCTACTATTTTTGTCTTCCTCATGATATCTTCACGCGCTCCTACCATATCAATCCATTTTGACTATATATTTTTTTATGGGAACTCATGTTCGATCTATGTAGTTGTTGAGATGAAGATATATGTCAGACATACCTGCCTCTTATCATCTATCTTCATCGATCTTTGGGAGTATAAAAACTAAACTGTGAATGAAAACTACTGGGTCACTATGATCATCCTGTAAAAATTTTCTTTTTGCCAGTAAAAAATATTATATATTTACAGACGATTGTTTTTATAGATAGGAGGATCAAAATGGTATTAGATTCAATTAGCTCGTTGTGGGATAAAGAAAAAAGGGTTATTAAAAAATCTAACAAATTATTGAAAAAGGCAGAAGATCACCGACAAGAGGGAGATATAGAAAAAGCAAAAGAAAATTTAGACAAAACTTGGGATTATTTGAGGGAAAAAGAAGATGTTTTAAGTGAGAGGGAAGAAGAGCTCTCAGGGTTATATGATAAGTTGGGGTGGTTCTATTTCAACATCGGATTCGAAGATGAGGCCCTGGAAACTGAAGAAAAAGCTCTTCAAGTTCAACCACACGATGTAGAGGCCTTGAACCACAAAGCTTTGATCTTAGCTCAAAAGGGAAACAGAGACGAAGCATTGAGGCACTTACAAGACGCGCTAGAGGTAGATGAAGAAGAAAAGATGACTTACGCCAATAAAGGAGATATTTTGGCCGATCTTGGAAGAGAAGAAGAGGCCATCAGAGCTTACAGATCCGGTCTAGAAATAGATCCAGACGATATCTCTTTTTATGATAAAATATTAGATATAGATCCTAAAGACTCCAAAACTTTGGCTGAAAAGGGCATGGCTCTTAGAAGAGATGGAAATCTTGGAGCAGCCCTAGATGTTCTTAATGAAGCGTTGGATATAGACCCTAACAACGAAGATATATGGCTGAAAAAAGGCCTTATACTGGAAGAGAAAGGTAAATTGAACGACGCCGTTGTGTGTTTCGATAACGGTATAGACGTGAATCCGAACAATAAAGAATTATGGACTAAGAAAGGTATAACTTTACATAACCTTGAAAGGCACGAAGATGCTCTTGAAGCTATAGAGAACGCTATCGTTCTCGATCCTGATGATAAAGAACTGTGGAATGAAAAGGGCACTATCCTTTTTGAAATGGAAAATCTCGAGGAAGCTGTGGTGGCTTTCGAAAAAGGAATAAATTTAGATATGGAGGATCACCGTTTATTGAACAATAAAAAAGAAGCATTAAAAGAACTAGAAAGATACGAAGAACTGATAAAGATATGCGATAGGATCCTAGAAAGTTATCCAGAGGATGCCAGTGCACTCTATGATAAAGGTGTGGCGTTACAGATGCTGGGAAAAGATGAAGAAGCGATACAGGCTTTCGAAAAAGTATTATCTTTGAATCCTCAAGATGTGAAAGCGCTAGAGCACGAAAAAACACTATACAAAGAGAAGGAGAAGTGGTCCGAGACCATCAGAGTCGCTGAAAGGATCACAGAGATCGAAGAAGACAATGTAGAAGCTTGGATCGATATGGGGACTGGTCATCTTAAAACGGATGAACCTTCTAGAGCTCTAGATTGTTTCGAAAGGGCTCTCGATCTTGAAGAACGAAATCCAGATGCATTAAGAGGGAAAAAAGAGGCACTATTAGATCTAGGGAGGTATGATGAAGTCATAAAAGTGGCAGACAGACTTTTAAACCTCGACCCTGAAGATGCACAGGCTTACTTCGATAGAGGTAAAGCTTACAGAAGGATGGGGAATCAAAAAAAGGCTATAGAAAGTTATGAAAATGGTCTATCTATAGACGGAGAAAGGGCAGAAGAATGGAACTTCAAAGGTCTTTCAGAGTACAACATAGGTAGGTACGAAGAGGCCGTCGAAAGCTTTAGAAAAGCTAGAGAAGTAGATCCTTCTGATAAAAGATATTGGAACAATGAAGGACATGCCCTAAATAAACTCGAAAGATATGAAGAGGCGATCGAGGCATACGAAAAAGCAGTGGAGATAGACGATACCGATCACAAGATATGGTACAGCAAAGGGCTCGCCCAGGAAGGTATAGACAGGTACGAAGAGGCCGTGAGGTCTTATGATAAGTCTTTAGAGATAGAAGACGAAGATGAAAATATCTGGTACAGCAAAGGAGCTGCTTTAGAATGGTTGAATCGATACGAAGAAGCTATCGAGGCATTCGACAGATCTATCGAATTGGACCCAAGTAATCGATTTGCCCATATAAGAAAAGGTCTATGCCTTGCTGAAATGGAAGATCACGGGGAAGCGGTAAAATCCTTCGATAGGGCTTTAGATATGAAAAAGTATGATCTCAACGTTCTGGAACATAAAAAAACTTCACTAAAAGAATTAGGACGTTGGAGTGAGGTCAAAACAACAGTTGATAAGATCCTAGAGATGAATTCTCAGAACGTAAACGCTTGGAGAGACAAGGCTTTAGCTTTGAAAAAATTGGGAGAAGCTGAATCTGCCTTCGAGTCAATAGAGAGAGTACTAGAATTGGAAGAAAATCTAGATGACTTGAGGATGGCTAAAGATATACTGAAGGAACTGAACAGATGGGATGAGATAGTAGATTACTGCGATAAGATACTGAGAAAAGACGAGAATGATTTTGAAACTTGGAAGGACAAAGCTAAAGCTCATAAGTACCTAAAAGAGAGCGAGAAGAGCATCGAAGCCTTCGATAAAGCCTTGGAACTTGATCCTGATGACAAATCTTCATGGATGCAGAAGGGCATGATACAGGAACACCTCGAGAGATTTGAAAACGCGTTGAGGTCTTACAACAAAGCTCATGATATAGATGAGGATGATGTTCATCCGATAATCAGGAAGGCTGAAGCTTTGAAGAAGATGGAAAGGTATGACGAGGCTTTAGAATGGTACGACAAAGCTCTTGAGATCGAGCCTGAAAATACTGAATATCTCAATCTTAAAGGTAAATGTCTGATAGATGATGGAGACTATGAAGAGGCAAAAGAGATCTTCGAACAATCATTGAATATAGACGACCAGAACGGTAAGACTTGGAAGTTCAAAGGGAAGTTAGCCTTCGAGACAGATCGATATGAAGAGGCTATAAGTTCACTGAATACCGCCATAAAACTCGGGATGGGTGACAAAGAAACTTGGAGGATGCTGGCCGAATGTTACGACTTAGTAGGTAGGAAAAAAGATTCTGTAGAAGCTTATGAAGAGGCTTTGGATAAAGATCCAAAAGATCCAGAACTGTGGTTCAAAAAGGGACAGGTCGAATCAGAAGCTAGTGATATCTCTAATGAAGAAGCGGTGAAGAGCTTCAAAAGAGCAACAGATAAGGATGAAGAATACCAGGAAGCTTGGTTCGAACTCGGCAGTGCTTACGAAGAAACCGGAAGGTTGAAGGAAGCCCTAGCAGCTTATGATAAGGCCATAGGACTAGATTCAGAGGACAAATATGCATGGAACAATAAAGGAAGAGTTCTACTTGAGATGGACAAGCTAGAGAAATCCAAGAGAGCCTTTGAAAGAGCTATAGAGATAGATTCAGAATTCCAAGCAGCTTCAGAAGGTTTGAATGTAGCGGAAGACAGGGAGAAATCTAAGAAACTGGAAAAATACGCGAGAGATATTTTGGAATATGAGTGCAGGAGAGGTAAAACGGTCACCAAAGAGGAGGCTTTCCAGAAATGTGATGTTCCTTACAATTACATAGACGACGTGTTCCGATATATCGATCTAAAAGAAAGTATGAACTTATCTTCTCTTCCCAAGGAAAAGAAAAACGAGCTAGAAAAAGCATCCAAAGAGATAATATCAAAACTCGTCGAAGAGAAAAAAGACAAATTAGTAAAAGAAGGGATAAAACTCTGCGATATCGTTACTCACTATCCAGGTAGGAGCATAAAGAAGTGCAAGGAAGTTCTAGAATACATCAGGAGAGTTGACGAGATGTCCGTTAGCATGGAAGATATCGACGACAAAACAGAAAGGTTGTTGAGACACCGAGCTCTTGATCTCCCTCCAGAGGAACGCGACTTTTTAAGTTTGATCAAAAATCTCAACATAGGTATATTCCAGGCTAAGAAAGTACAAGCCGCCTTGAAAAAATTTGAAGGATCCGAGTACAAGGCACCAAGTACTAGGATATCTAGCATCACAACCGGTGAACCCCATAGGATCGGGGAAGAAGAAAGTGAAACAGAAAAAGATGAACGTTCGTACGAAGAGGATAGGGAAAAAGAAACTGAAGAGGAGACCGCGGCAGGAACCGGACAAGAGGATGTCTACGAAACTTGTCACTTCTGCGGTAAAAGAACTGACTACACCCATGACTGTGGAAAATTGCCATTGTGTTCAAAATGTAGAGAGGGAAAAGCTGGTGAAGTCTGTCCTGAATGCGGTGAAGTCATAGGTAGTCCAGAACCTTTAGATGATGAGGATATGCTTCTCTGAAAAATGATCTCTAAAAAATAAAATAGTAAATGCAAGAAGATTTAAAATACCTCTTTCATTCAATTTTAGTCATGAAAAGAGATAGAATATTCAATGGTGTTTTCCCAGCTGTGATAACTCCTTTCGACGAGGAAGAGAACGTTGATGAAACCAGATTAAAGGATTTTTTAGATCATGTGATCGAAGGGGATGCTCACGGAATATATCTTCTCGGAACCAATGGAGAAGGGGCATTACTCACTCTAGAAGAAAAAAAGGTGGTGATAGAAACCACCCTGGAACATGTGAATGAGGTACCTGTCATAGTCGGTAGTATGTGTAACAGCACTAAAAATGCGGTTGAAATATCAAGATTTGCAGATGATAAGGGGGCCGACGCAGTCCATGTGATAGTACCGTATTATTATCCTATAACCCAAAAAAGTCTTCGGGTCCATCTTGAAGACGTCTCGAATGAAATCGATATACCTATGTTCTTATACTCGATCCCTCAATTCACTGGTAACAAGATCGATACTTCTACAGTGATAGATCTTATTGATGTGGATAAATTGATAGGAATCAAAGACAGTTCAGGCGACGTCGACTTTTTTTATAGAACGATGAAAAAGGTGAGGAAAAAGAGAGAAGAATTCATATTTTTCGGAGGTGATGATTCTCAGATATTCAATTATCTTGCGATGGGAGGCGATGGTTCTGTTACCGCTGTTGGAAATGTGTTCCCTGAGTTGGTGACGGAAATCTACGAAAATTACAGGTCGGGAGATTTGAAGGATGCGGTGAAAAAACAGAAAAAGGTAATAGAGATTAAAGATATATTCGATAAATATCCAACGATGTCTGCTGTAAAAGGTGCATTGAAACTGAGAGGCTTGAATTTTGGTGATTTGAGGAAACCGATGTATTCTTTGAATGCCAGCGAATTAGAAAAACTAGAAGAGGAATTGGAAGAAATAGGGATGATATGAGGTGATGATTTTATGTTTGACAAAAATTTAGAACATAAGACCGCTTTGGTTACTGGGGCAAGTGCCGGAATAGGTAAGGCTGTGTGTAAAACTTTAGCTGATAGAAAGGTTGATCTAGGCCTGGTTGCAAGAAGAGAAAAAAAGCTAAAAAACTTATCCGAAGAGCTTGAAACAGAATATTCTATCGATACTATCGTACTACCTACAGATGTTAGAAAACCCGAT
>Ga0207421_10005731_pt1 | contig 13786 bp, 15 predicted proteins | sample SodLakKL_010_SED_4_FD_187542 | JGI IMG/M metagenome (GOLD analysis project Ga0207421, IMG submission 187542) | Alkaline sediment microbial communities from Lake Tanatar, Kulunda Steppe, Russia - 8KL_010_SED (SPAdes) (version 2) | ecosystem: Environmental > Aquatic > Non-marine Saline and...
TAGAGGAATTGAAAAGTCTTCTATATATGGGCTCAAGATCTTCTTTCGAGGTAGAAGATGCCCTTCCATATGGTGGATCTGTTACTATTCTATCGATATCTTCCGGTATCGTTTCGGAAACGTCTCCGGTCTCAAGTTTTGCTTCCACTTTATATTTCCTCAGATTCTTTTTACAGCCCTCGATCATCTCAGTGTCTTTGTCTCCTCCTGATGCCGATAATCCCATACTTGAGGCTTCTATCAAAACTCCTCCCGTGCCACAGAATGGATCGTGTATCTCACTATCTTTTCTAGGTCTAGATAGGTTTATCAAAGCACGGGTATATCTGGGTTTGAGCGAGATCGGAGAGGAGAAAGGTCTGTTTTTGACTTCTCTACTCTTGAATTCTTCTTTATCAGCTTCGTAAATTTTTCGACCTATATGAAAATTATCAGATATCAAAACGTATATCTCGTGGTCAGGAGAATCGAGATCTATGGGATTGGTAATCGAGATCATCTTTCCAAGATATTCTTTAATGTCTCTTGTTTCAACATCAGGTCGTTTTATCTTCTTCGTTCGAACAGCTGCTGTTCCCGGCGGTATATCCATTTCTCCGTTTAATCTGAAAAAATCTTGCTCAGAAACACTTCTGATCTCTCGAAAAATACGATGTACCAATCCCAATCTTTGACTTAAACACTCTATAGAACATGAGGTACTCAAAGATAAAATACCTGGCTCATGTTTTTTTACTTCAAACTCAAAAGACAGTCCTTCGATAGTGGATAATATCTCAGCCCTAGCCAGAGAATAATTTGGTCCTACGAGCTCAAAAAGAAGATCTCTCATCTTACAGTTTTTCTTCTATCTTTTCCTTCAACTCTTTATCATTGACCGTTTCCACGAAGGCGACCTCACCATCTATTATTATGGTAGGAACATGAGTTATATTGTACTCATCTACCATCTCTAGAACGTCTTTTGGTCTATGATAGTTGACTTCTACTGAAGTCATATCTTCTGTCACTCTTTCGACTGCTTTTCTTGCTGGTGGACAATCGGGGCACGTATCCGAGTATATGAAATCTATTGTTACGTTTTCATCTTCTTCTGTAGACATGTTTTCATTCCCCCTATCAAAAAGGGTTATTTTTAATCTTTTGTTCTGTATCCAAAATATCAAAGGTCATCTAGCTTTTCGATCGCTTCTATAACTTCATCGCGCCAACGTTCAACAGATCGTTTTGCCTCTTCCTTTATTTTATCTAAAGGACGCTTAGAATAGAGAAAGTAATAACCTCCGTTCCTGATATTCTGTTTTTCTTTGTATATCAGACCACAATCGGCGAGTTTTTCAAGGGATCTGTAAGCTGTACTCTGGTCTTTATCGATTTTGTCAGCTATCTCAGAGGATCGTAGTCCTTCATCTTCTGATAAGAGTGAAAGGATATTTTTATCTAACTCGGAGAGATCATAGATACATTCGATCACGTTCTTGGATTTCAAACCATCTAGTTCCGGTCCATCTATCATAACTTCTTTCTTTAATTGAATAAACACTACTTAACCATTTTGAAGTTTCGAAGCGTAAAATTAAAATTCAAGTAGGGTTTATCCATTCATAAGCCGCAGTAACTCAGTCTGGGAGAGTGCCACGCTGAAGACGTGGATGTCGCCGGTTCAAGTCCGGCCTGCGGCATTTTTTGGCTATGATCTTATGTATCTGACAAAAGAAGAGGAAAGAATACTTGAAGGGGGATCTGGTGAAGGTCCTGCCAAGGCCATGGAACTTCTAGTAGCTATAGGTAAGATCTATGACGCGGACAAGCTGATACCTATAGAGTCTGCACAAATCGCAGGGGTTTCATACAAAACCATGGGTGATGCTGGACTTCAATTCATCCAGGATTTTTCTAATATAGCTGATGTGAAAGTCAGATCCCTTCTGAATCCTGCAGGTATGGATTTAGAGCAAAAAAATTACGAGTCCGGTGTATTTAGAGATAAACAAAAGAAGCTCATCCGGGCGTATCAAAACCTAGGGATCGAGCTGAGCTGTACCTGTACCCCTTACCTTGCAGGCAACCGTCCAGAACTAGGCGATCATCTTGCCTGGAGTGAGAGTTCTGCCGTCTCTTTCGCAAATTCAGTATTGGGTGCTAGGACCAACAGAGAAGGTGGTCCCTCTGCGCTGATGGCCGCCGTTATTGGTAAAACTCCTAATTACGGACTACATTTAAAAGAAAACAGGAGTCCAGATATCGTATATGAAGTAGAAGGGGGTGTCTCTTATTCTTTACTCGGATACTTGGTCGGAAGAGAGATCTCCGATAAAGTACCCTATTTTAGAGGTGTATCTCCTACAGAAGATCAACTCAAGACTCTTGGAGCTGCGATGGCCGCAACTGGCTCTGTAGCCATGTATCATGTTGAAGGAGTGACTCCAGAGTATGACGATTTTGATATCGGTAATCTAGAAAAAGTGGATATCGGAAAAGATGATATACAAGAGGTCAGAGAAGAACTCATGATCGAAAACGAACCGGATGTGATTGTCATAGGATGTCCTCACCTATCGAGTTCTGAACTGAATGATATCGCTGAGAGATTGAAGGGCAGGCAGAGAAAAGACGGTCCCGACTTGTTGGTATATACAAGTAGAAAGGTCAGGGAAGAAAATAAAGAAGCTGTCCGAGAGATAGAAAGGTTTGGCAGAGTGATAAGCGATACATGCATGGTCGTTTCTCCTCTAGAGGAAAAATACGAGGTCGCTGCCACAGATTCTGGAAAGGCAACAGCTTATTTACCAAAGTTGGCCGATCAGGAGGTCATCTACGCTGATATCGAAACCTTGATGGAGATGATAGATTGAAATTGACAGGTAGAGGGATATCTAAGGGTGAAGCTGAGGGAACAGCAGTCAAAGTTCAAAAACCAGTATCTTTTCTGGGTGATGTAGATCCGAATACAGGTACCGTATTTGGTGAGAAAAGCATAACCGATTCAATATTTGTTTTTCCTGAAGGTAAAGGAAGCACGGTCGGTTCTTACGTGATATATCAGCTCAAAAAAAATGGAACATCACCTAAAGGCATGATAAACAGGAGAACGGAAACGATCGTAGCCGCAGGTGCTATAATATCCGATATACCGTTGATCGATCAGATAGATATAGACGTGATAAGAGATGGAGATGAGATGAGTATCGACTATGATAAAGAAGAAGTCGAACTTATAGGTGTCGAGCAGATCGATGTTGTCACCGCTTTTTTGGAGAAGGATGATTCCATACTCTTGGTCAAGAGGAGCAGTGAAGTCAAAACTTATGAGGGTAGATGGGCCGGTGTCTCTGGATATCTTGAAATCGGGGATCCTTTAGAACAAGCAAAGATCGAAATACGAGAAGAAACGAATTTAGAAGGAAAATTATTGTCTAAAGGTAAACCCGTTCTTGCAAGAGACGGTAATAAGGTATGGAAAGTTCATCCATTTCTCTTCCGTGTGGAAGAAGAACCCGAGTTGGATTGGGAAAATGAAAAGTATGAGTGGGTGAATCCCGGAGAGATGAAGGAGAGAAAATCCGTCCCAAAATTATGGGAAGCTTACTCTTCGGCGAGGTGTTCATATGAAAATCAAGATCGATGATGAGGTAAAAGATCTACCTGCGATTTGGATGGAAAACGACGTCATAAAGATGATAGATCAGAGGTATCTTCCTGGAGAACTGAAATTCTTCGAAGCTGAAGATTATAAGGACATCCACAAAGCGATAAAACAGATGATGATCAGAGGCGCACCTGCTATAGGCGTGACTGCAGCTTACGGCATAGCTCAAGCTAAGATACAGGATGAAGATATCAACGAAGCCTCTGAGCACATAAGATCTGCTAGACCTACAGCTTATGATCTTTTCTACGCCATAGATCACATGCTTGAGCATTTAGAGGAACCGAAAGAGGCTGCAGAAAAGTACTCGGAGATGGTGATAGAGAAGTGCAAGAAGATAGGGGAAAACGGTAACGAAGTCATAGAAAAAACTGATAACATACTAACCCACTGCAACGCAGGTGCTCTAGCTACGGTGGATTATGGTACAGCCTTGGCCCCTATCAGAGCAGCGGATAAAGCAGGAAAAAATATCCATGTGTATGTAGATGAAACCAGACCTAGATTACAGGGAGCAAAATTGACCGCATGGGAACTCTACAATGAAGATATATCACACTCTGTGATCGTAGACAATGCAGCCGGTCATTTCATGCAGAGAGGTGAGATCGATATCGTGATAGTAGGTAGTGATAGAATAGTCGCGAACGGTGATATAGCAAATAAAATAGGCACCTACGAAAAAGCTGTCTTGGCTAATGAAAATGATATACCTTTCTATGTAGCGGCTCCAGTGACCACTTACGATAAAGCGATCGATGACGGGATGGAGATACCTATAGAAGAGCGTGACGCGAGCGAAGTTACCGAGCTAGAAGATATAAAGATCACGCCTGAAGATTCTCCCGCAAGAAATCCAGCATTCGATGTAACTCCAGCGGAGTATATCGACGGATACATAACCGAAAAAGGCGTATTTTCCACCTCTGAATTGAAGGAAAAGTTTTAGTTGAGATACAATCCGAAAACATTTAGTTAATAAACACATGATATGATATCAGATGAGCAAGGAATGGATCTCCGCTAGCGACGTTGAAAAATATGGATATTGCCCTCTCAGTTGGTGGTTGAGCAGGGAAGTAGAAGAAGGGGTTGAAGATGAGAAATTAGAGCAGGGTGAAAAAAAACATAAGGAATTAGGTAGAAAATTTAAAGACCTTAAAAATAAAGAAAATAAGATAAATCTTCTAGAAAATATCATATTAGGTTTAGCTATTTTAACAACGATGGTCTCTATTTTTGGAATTTCGTTTTTAGCTTCTGATGAATTATTCAGCAAAATATTTGTTGTACTTGCCCTTATTTGGTTGTTAGCAGCTACTTTTTTCCTCTATATCGGTGAAAAGTTCAAAAAGATGATAGAAGAAACGGAAACAGAAAGGATCATCTTGATATTCGCGATGATAGCTACTATGCTTTCTGTTTTTAGTTTTTCCATACCTATCAGAGATCGTTTTATAGCTCAGACAGCTCAGGTGATTTCGCTTTCATGGTTGATAGGTGCCTCTTATTGGTTGAAGCACTCCTTGAAGATCAAAACCGAAACTGAAGAGCAAAGGAACAATCTAAGTCTTGAAGAAGGAGATATAGAGTATGTAGATGATCTAGAAGAGGATTCAAAGCTTCTGAGGTCTGAAAGATATGGTTTGAGAGGAAAACCGGATATCATATTAAAGAAGAACGGTAAGCCCGTTCCAGTTGAGGTCAAGACCGGAAGGGTTCCAAAAGGGCCTTTTTTCTCTCACATATTACAAATTGCTGCTTACTGTGTTCTTGTAGAAGAAGACCTAGGAGAGAGTCCACCGTACGGTCTTATACGATATGGAGATACCGAATTTGATATAGAATACGACTCTGATCTAAAAAAATTACTTCTTGAAAAAATGAACGAGATGAGAAAGCTTATGGAGACGGAAAAAGTTCATCGCAACCACGATAGAGAAGGGAAATGTCGGAACTGTTCAAGAAGAGAGATATGTTCTGAATCACTCGTTCAAACTTGAGTCTATATCACTCTTTTTTTCTATCTCATCCATCTTGTTCTTTATGTGTTCAACGTCTCTTCTCATCTTGAGCATCTCTTCTTCAAAAGTAGTGAACTCTCTAGAGGAAAATATGCGGTGTGATATGTACATACCTATGAAAACAGCTCCGATGACTGCTAAAAATGATATCAAGACAAGCCCAAAGACAAAAGCGATGAAATTGTGAAATATATCTTGGAATTGTATCCAACCACCTATTATCGCTATACCTACAAGTCCAAGGATTATTATCGAAAAGCTAATGACTTTCAATGATAACGGGATACGTTTCATATATTTTCCTCCATCAGAGCTAATACCTCAACGAGAGGTAGGTCGTCCATATATATTATTTCTTCTTCTCCATCGTAATATGTTACCCTAAATATCGGCTCTTCTTCTTCTTCTTCGACATCTTCAACATCAGGTTTTACGGTAAAAGTTGCATTGAACTGGTATATATTTTCTTCCCTTTTAACCTCTGCCCGTAAATCGAATTCAGGTATTTCTGTTCTATGCTCTAAACTGTAACTATGATTCTGACTGATCTTTGTATCGTTAAGAAACAAAGTGATATTATCGTATCTTATTATCTCCATACCTCGCAGATGGATTATAGTTTCATTTACTTCTTGATCATAATCCATTACCAATCTAGGTATACCTGCACCAGGTGGCTCAGGCTGGTCTACACAGCCGAAAGATGCTATCACCAGTATAAGAATGAAAATCAGCGGTAGGTATTTTTTCATCACTATACAATGATAAAAGGGTTTAATTAAGTTTTTTAAGATTTGAAATAATATGGAAAAGCGGACCCTCGGGGATTCGAACCCCGGTCCTCGGCTCCGAAAGCCGAAAGGATATCCTGACTACCCTAAGGGCCCGCAGTGAACGTTATTGAACGAGGAAGCCTTAGGGAAAGTTGGAACCTTTGTTCCGACACTACCCTAAGGGCTCGCAGTGAACGTTATTGAACGAGGAAGCGTTGAGGGGATTTGGAATATCTTGTTACGACGGGATCTAAGGTCTCTTCACTACTGGTCACGAGTTTTTACTAGTAAATACCTCATATTTCAAATGTCTTAGTGATTCGAACACTTGGAAGTGGAATAAAAAAAGGTTAGTTATTATTATCCTTTGCCCTTATTTCAGTGAAGGAGTTCGAGGAATATCATACCTAATATGATACCAGAAAGGATACCTCCGATCGCGTAATGGCCTTTCATCTTTCTATGTGCGTCTGGGATCAGTTCATCGAACACGATGTATAACATCGCACCTGCAGCGAAACCAAAACCTATAGACAGCGCTAGATCAGAAACACCGCCTAAAAAGCCCCCGATCAAAGCTCCTATACCCATGGGAACTCCTGCTAAAGCTGTAATCATAGCTACTTTAGAACCCTTAACCCCTCCGACACACATCGCAGCTCCGACTGCCATACCCTCAGGGAAGTTGTGAACAGCCATCAAAAAAGCGATCCCCATCCCTAACTCAAAGCTCTCGATGAATCCAAATCCGATAGCCACTCCTTCAGGTAAGTTATGCATCGCAATACCTAAGCTCAGAAGAACTCCTGTCTTGAGATGTTTACCTCGCTCTTTGTCCCCGTCTAAAAACATAGAAAAATGTCTGTGAGGGAACATAGCGTCCAAAATACCTATTATTCCTACCCCCAATAAGATGCCTAGAGTAGCTGTCCAGATAGAACCGTCTTCGAGAGCATGAGGTATAAGTTCTACAAAAGTTACAGATGTCATCACACCAGCGGAGAAGCCGAGAAGAATACTCAATAACTTATTGCTTATCGTCTTGACCAATACTACTGAGAGACCACCAGCTGTAGTACCGATAACCCCACTGAGCAGACCTATAATTGTCACTATAGCTAGGTAACGTATCATATCCGTGAGGTTTTTAGGGTCACCTAAAATATAAAAGTTTCCCATCAATAATACAAATCCAAGGGAAAAATCGAAATAGTAGGCAACTCAAGGTTAAGATGAATAGTCTTAGTTAGTATGGTTGTAAATCATGAAAGATCGAATACAAAACCCAACAACTGTAATCCTTGTCATTTTAGTTCTACTTGTGACTTCAGCTTCTATAGGCTGTTTGGAAGAGGGGGATAGAGAAGAAGGTGTTGTAGGTATACCAGAAGGTGAAACTCCTGAAGGCGAAGACCATGGTGATCACGTCCTAGTCTATATTCGCATAATGAATACCTATGAAGAACAGAAATCTATCGTGATGAAATTTGAGATAATGACTGAAGAGGGAGGACACTACTCAAATATGAAATTTATCAACCTACCTGAAGATTCTCTTGACCTTTATACTCAAGAGGTGGATATACCTGAAGATGAGACTCCTTCCCTCATAGATACGGAGATCTTGGTTGAAGATGACGAGATAGACATCGTAAAAGTCGAGGGGGATGAATCTGAGAGAGGAGTTTTGATCAACGCCACTATAGCCAATACAAAATCTGAATCCGAACGTACGAGGTTCGAATTTGAGGTTATGACCGAAGAAAATGTATATAACGAACAAAAAGTTATCGATTTAGATGAGAGGTCACTGGAGTTATATTCTAAAGAGATAGAGATACCAGAAGAAGAAAAACCGATAGAATTTAACGTGAGGAGGATGTGAATTCAGAATAAAAAGTAGCCCGGGGCGGATTCGAACCGCCGTCGCCAGGTCCAGAGCCTCACATGATTGACCGCTACACCACCGGGCTATTGTGTAGTAAGAGCGCAGTGGTAACTTGGAAGCTTTGCTTCCGAAGCACCACCGGGCTAGTTTGCTTAGGTCGGTGGAAGAAGGAATAATCCCTCTCTACCACTAACGATAAGTCCTGATGAAAGAAGTGGTTAAAAACGTTATCGTTTTTTTTCCTTCTAAAATTTTATGAGGTCATTCAGGATCATATTTGTAAAGATAATGGTCGTTTTCATCTTCAGCCTGTTTAAAACCTTCTTCCTCTATCAATTCCATTATCGCTTGATTATCTTTTGGTATACGAATCATTATGCTTTCTTCCGAATTATCTACGGAATGCCTCAACAACATCCTCCCCACACCCATCCTCTGGTGATTAGGTAGAACTCCTATATGGTCTATCTGAATTCCATCGCGATCAACGCAGATGACCACTCCTATCGGTTGATCATCTTGCCAAGCAACCGCGGACATATCATCCACAATATCACTGTAGGATTCATCGAATTCTTCTTGTACGTCCCAATGGGAATGTGGCTCAGGGAATATTGAGTAGATCAGATCGGTGAGTGTCTCTCGACTCAGCGAATCGATGGGTTGCAGTTCTACATTCATCAACTTGACATACACTTTTGAGATAAAAGTATTGTGCATAGCGGTCTCAAAAGCGATAAAGATTTTAGTAACCCCTTTAGATGACAATATGATGAATCTTTCCAAATTCGATTATGAACTTCCAAAAAACATGATCGCACAGAGACCGATGAGACCTAGAGACGAGTCTAAACTTTTCTACTTAGGTAATGAAGAGAAGAAACATCTCCTGTTTCGGGAGATAGTCGATTTTTTCCAGGAAGGTGATGTTCTAGTAAAGAACCGTTCAAAGGTGATACCAGCTAGGGTAGAAGGTAAAAAGGATACCGGAGGAAAAATAGAGGTGCTTTTCAGTAGACCGACCGAGGATGGTTGGGAGTGTCTTATCAAAGGCAGTAATATCAAGGAAGGCCGAAAAATTGTGCTTGATGGGATGAAGCATGAGATAGTAGAGAGTAAAAAAGGAGGACTTTTCGTCATAAGCTGTGATGATGAAAGAGCTTATGAGTTGATGGAAAAGATAGGAGACATGCCTACTCCTCCTTACATCAAAGAGGAATTAAGATCTTCAGATGAATATCAAACTGTTTATGCAAAAAAAGAAGGTTCAGTAGCAGCACCGACCGCTGGACTCCATTTCACAGAAGATATCCTCGGATCGTTAAAAGAAAAAAGTGTCGAGATCCATGATATAACATTACATGTTGGGCCTGGAACTTTCTTACCAGTCAAGGAGGAACAGGTGGAAAAACATGATATGGAGAAAGAATATTACGAAGTCTCAGAGAACACTGCAGAGGCTGTCACTACTGCGAACAAAGAGGGAAGAAGAGTCATATTGGTCGGAACTACAACGGTAAGAGCCCTGGAAACGGTCTCTAAAGATGGAGTAGTTGAATCAGGAAAGGGTTGGACAGATCTCTTCATCTATCCAGGTTATGAATTCCAGTCTGGAATGGATTTTCTACTAACAAATTTTCATCTGCCCGAATCTACGCTGATAATGCTAGTTAGTGCGTTCGCCGGCAGAGAGCGCATCCTGCAGGCCTATCGTGAAGCGGTAGAAAAAGGTTATAGATTTTACAGTTTTGGGGACTCCATGTTGATAGAGGGATCATGATGTTCGAATTTGAAGTCAAAGATGTTGATGGTAAGGCAAGATATTCTCAGATGACGGTAGATGGTAAGTGTGTAGAAACACCTATGTTCATGCCGGTAGCTACCAAAGGGACAGTTAAAACATTGATATCTAAAGATTTAAAAGAGCTAAACGTCCAGGCTTTGATCTCGAACATGTATCATCTTCTTCTGAAGCCTGGAGTAGAAATAATAGAGGAAGCAGGTGGGTTACATCGATTCATGAACTGGGACGGCCTTATATTTACTGACAGCGGTGGCTTCCAGATGATCAGAAGTGATTTTGAGCAGACGGTGACTTCTGCTGGAGTTACTTTCAGATCTGACAAAGACGGAAACACATATGAGATCACACCTGAGAAGTGTATCGAGCTACAAAAACGGATGGAAACAGACATCTCGATGTGCTTAGATTACTGTCCACCATATCCCGCTGATAGAGGAGAATTGGAGAAATCAGTGATCAGGACAGATGGTTGGGCAGAACGATGTAGAGACCAGGGAGATAACATATTCGGTATCTCTCAAGGAGGGACTGTCCCTGATTTGAGAAAAAAGAGCTGTGAAGATATTGTTGAACTTGATTTTGAAGGGAACGCGATAGGTGGTTTGTCGATCGGTGAATCTACAGAACTAATGTACAAAAACACCGAGATTTGCACTGAAGTTTTCCCTGAAAGTAAGCCTAGATATTTTATGGGTCTCGGTTCCCCGATCGATATTTTGGAATGTGTAGATAGAGGTGTAGATATCTTTGATAGTGCTTATCCCACTAGGAACGCTAGACACAGGACGATATTTACTAGAGATGGAAATATCAGGATAGACAAAAGTGAATTTAAAGATGATCATTCTCCTCTTGATCATGACTGCGACTGTCCTACCTGTAAAAACTATACCCGATCTTACATACATCATCTCTGCAAATCTGATGAATTGAGCTGGATGAGACTAACTTCTGTCCACAACATAAAATTCATGATGGATTTGATGGAAAGCTGCAGAGATTCGATCAAGGAAGGCCGCTTTAAGAGTTTTAAAAATCAGTTCGTAAAGAGATATCAAAGCTGTTAAGAAGGGAAAAACCTTAAAAATCTCTTCATCTTCCGATTTTTTCAATGATGCTTCAATGGATAGGTTTTCTGTTTGCAATGATAGTGATCGTCATAGGAGCTAATTATCATCTGACTTTAGCTCTTTTTTCCGGTTCTATAATACTTGGAATTTTTACTTTAGAGCCTGTAGAGATATTGAGTCAATTGTATTTGACCATTACCACACCTAACACGATATTCTTGATACTAGCTTTAGGCATGATCCCGATGATAGGCGGTATTTTAAAGGTGAGTGGGAGGCTAGAAGATATAATAAACAATTTAAGGATCGGAAAAAGACCATTTTTAGGCGCTACCCCTGCATTCATAGGTCTCTTACCTATACCCGGTGGTGCTTTGTTTTCTGCCCCTCTCATCGATAAAGCCGGAAAAAACCTTCCTGGTTATATCAAAGCTGGTATAAACGTTTGGTTCAGACACGTTATCTATTTCATCTATCCTATTTCCTATGCGATCATAGTCGCGGCCGATGCCGCACGTATCTCTGTCTTTCGTATAATAGCGTTCCAAACACCTTTTTTCCTGTTCACAGTTGTACTGGGTTATTTTTTCTTGTTGAGGAAAGACAAAGAGAAGATGGTTTATGATTCAGAGATAGATATCTCTTCTCTTGTACCTCCGATGGCTGTACTTTTAACAGCACCGGTCGTATGGGCTGTATTGAGTTATGGTATGCCAATTGCGGAACACCTTGAGAACGTTTATGTTATGATAGCTGTATCATTGAGTTTGATATTGGCTATATCATTGATAAAAGATTCTAAAAAGGACATACTTAAAAAAGCTGCTGAAGAGATGGAACCATGGAATTTCATGATCTTAGTATTCAGTCTTTATTTCTTCATCAATGTATTCCATTCTTCAGGTATAGAAGGTATGATCGCTGGCTTAGAAGTTCCTGGATCGGTACTTTTAGTTGTGTTTGGATTCCTGCTCGGTTTCGGAACTGGAAGGATCATGGTACCAGCGTCGATCTTAGCACCTATTTATATAGCAACTGTTGGTTCCTTCTCTTTGCCTGCTTTTCAGGCTATGTATGTTTCTATATTCGCTGGTTATATCGTAACGCCAGTGCATCCATGCATAAGTATATCCTTAGAATATTTTGATGGTAACATGACCAAATTTCTAAAGCTTATGATCCCTATGCTGGCTATCTCCGTCGGGACCGCAGCACTACTTTATCTCGTATTTGGTTGATAAGAACCGAAATATCTAAAAGTTTAAATCACATCTAACTTCGATGACTGAATTAGACATAGTCGAGATCGAGAAGATAGAGCAAGAAACACCTACTGTAAAAAGTATTTTCTTTGATTGGGATAAAAATTTTGAACCCGGACAATTCGTGATGATCTGGATACCGGGTTTGGATGAAGTTCCGATGGCTATAGCTAGGAAGGAGATCGACTTCATAACGGTTAAAAAAAGAGGCGAAGCGACAGAAGCTCTTCATGAGATGAAACCTGGTGACAAGATTGGTGTTAGAGGACCTATGGGAAATTCTTATTCTTTAGAGAAAGAACCGATTTTGATGGTCACTGGTGGTTGTGGTGGAGCGTCACTGATTCAGGCTGTGTATAAGGCAGAAAAAGAACAAAAGAGAGTGATAAGCTGCCTCGGAGCTCAAAATGAAGAAGAACTGCTTTTCAGAGAACAACTTTCTGAAAAAACCGAGCTGAAAATAGCAACCGATGATGGTAGCGCCGGTGAAAAAGGTTTTGTCACGGAGATCGCCGCCGAAGTTATCGATGATGAAGAGATAGGAACTGTTATCACTTGTGGTCCGGAGACCATGATGGAGAAGTTGGTCGATATGTCTGTTGAAAGAGGTATAAATGTACAGGCTTCTTTGGAAAGATACATGAAATGCGGCATAGGTATCTGTGATTCCTGTTCCATAGATGGAAAGCAGGTATGTATCGATGGACCGATATTTCATGGAGAGGAACTGAAAGAGATGGAAGAATTTGGAAAGTTTGAGAGAACAAAGGACGGAAGATTGGAAAAGATCTGATAACCATACTAAATTTTATAAAGAGGTTCATCTTGATATTCTCTCACACTATTATCGAACTGCGGGGGTACCCGAGTTAGGCCAAAGGGGCAAGGCTTAGGACCTTGTGGCGTAGGCCTCCGAGGGTTCAAATCCCTTCCCCCGCATTACTAAATCTTTTAAATTGGGATTGGTCTCTTAGCGTATCTTTAGGTAGTACTACCTTTATGGATTCCCTGGAAATTATCTTCTATGCAAGGAAGTCGCTAGGACAGTTGGAGAAGACCAAAAACATGAAGAAGCGATCATGAATGAAATACTATCCCCAATGCTTTTTGAAGGATATTCTACTGTTACCACTTCTTCGTTAGTTGTCGCTTCCTTTTTGGTGAGTATTTTATGACTATTCAAAAAACGAAAAACATTAATATGGATTCACCGTAAGAGAAAAATGTCAGAGCAATCAAAAAGCCACTGTGGCTTAGGGGCAAAGCGATTCCTTGGTAAGGAATAGATCGCGGGTTCAATTCCCGCCAGTGGCTCT
>Ga0207421_10005733_pt1 | contig 13786 bp, 8 predicted proteins | sample SodLakKL_010_SED_4_FD_187542 | JGI IMG/M metagenome (GOLD analysis project Ga0207421, IMG submission 187542) | Alkaline sediment microbial communities from Lake Tanatar, Kulunda Steppe, Russia - 8KL_010_SED (SPAdes) (version 2) | ecosystem: Environmental > Aquatic > Non-marine Saline and...
GGTGATTGCGATGGATGTGAGAGGGGTGGGGCTAAAGGCTTTGGGGAATGGATCGCTCTACATCTACAATTTTTTAGAAGATGATTTTGGAGGGGGACTACCAACTTTCCCCACCCACGCTCCCCTGTGCTGGCTTTTCCGCTCCTGAAAGGCCTGCTCGGGGAGGAAAAGATTTTTTGATATTCTTTCAAATTTATCTTAATAAAATATATGTCATTAAATTTTATGCGTTATAGATATTCAGTGATTCATCCTCAACCTCTATCTCTCCTGCTTTTCTATCTCCCATTATATGTAGTAGTTTATTGTTTTTGCCTTCAACTATCTTATAACGTTTCTCTCCGTTCTCTTTAATCCACCAATACCAGTTCCTTTCAGAAAGTTCATAATTCTTATCTAATATATACTCTCTATCCTCAAAAACATCTACTAACTCATCAGGGATAATTCCTTCTTTAAGAAATTCTTCATACTTTGAGCGCTTTAATTTAAACAACCAGTCTTTTTCTTTTTTATCTTTTTTAATTATAATCCACCATTTGCCAAAACCTTCTTTAAGAATCGCATCATCTGATAGCTCGTGTATTTTAGTTTCAAAAATTTCTCTTAGATCACTATCTATATTTCCTTCTTTTAAATACTTTTCATACTTTGACTTGTCTAAACTAAACAACAATATTGAAGGGTAACTTATAGAATCATATAGATGAGGTATACTATTCTTTATCGTAGCTCTTTCAATAACTTTCCCTAGCTGTTCATCGTCATTACATTCGATAGCTTCTATGTACCGATATAAAGACATTTCCCGTCCTCTATTACCCATCAAAGGAGGATAATTCAAGTCTTCTTGGACCGATATCCATTTAATGATGTGTTTTAATTCCTCGAAAGTATAATCCCACTTATTTCCAGATGGATTAAATTCATCTTGAGCGTGATTTTCCTCAGCAATATTTAATAAATTTTGAGATGGGGGTGAAATAGGTTCATAACCAGAGATTTTAGAGAATTTGGATTGTTCAAACTCTCCTTCATTAAAAATTTCAATCAGAAAATTCTTCATTTTATTTTTATCGAACCCATCATTTACTTTGTTATAAATATCCAAGATTATGTTAGGATGAGATATAGACTCTCGACACTCATTTTTTCGTTTAAGGTCAACTCGGTAATCATAGTCCATGTCTTTCTTTCCTGGATATGATATAAATATTTCAAAACCATTTCTGCATTCAATCTTTTCCGTTTCTTGATGGACCTTCCCCTTTTCATTCATTTCTAACATATTGTCTCTTTCGAATATTTTGAGCAACTTTTTTCTTGCCTTTACGAATTCCATTTTATCACCTCTTTAAGAAGTCAATCCTCCTCCACCCCCTTCGTCAGTTTCTGCACTTTCCCAACCGGTTCTTCCTCTGATCGAGATAGAGTTAGGTGGATTGAGTTGTTTTGTATCCTCTTCACAAATCGAGTAAAAAATACAATTTGTTTCCTCTAGGGGTACTTTCTTTCTTATTCTTGATATATTTTTCTCGGAAAATCCATCTTTCTCGCATGGTAAGTATTTCTCAACTATCTCTAATTCCTTTTCTTTACACTCTGGACACTTACTTTTTCTGCCTGAGTTCCATTTTAGGTCAGCTCCACAGTTTTGACATTCGTAAACAGTTACCTTTTCCTTACAAACCCTTCTTCCAAGGTTGTAGATTAGAAAATCTAACCCCCCGGGGTATAAAGGCGTATTATCTTCATCGAACTCTCTCATTTCTTTCCATACCTCTCTCCAAGCCTTTGCATTCATCTCATCATACATACTATATTGGTGACAATAAACGTCCAAGAAGCTACTTAGAGGAGGAATAGAAGGCTCTAACAACCCTGTCCGTAAAGCCACCTTCATGGTGTTTTTATCGCTAGCTACATCTATTGTTGATAGATTCTCTAAATCTTCCCAAACCCCTAGATCAAGCATGTCCCGTATGAACATATCAGTTTTTTTCTCTGAGTATCCCATATTTTCTTCATTAATCAGAGCCTCTCTAAGTTGAGCCACGTCATTGTTAAAATAAGCTGCTAAATCATAAGCATCTATTTCCTTATCAGTTAGGAATTTAGCTCCGTTTTCAGCGTAATCTGTTCTTTTATCATATTGGGATTCTGCCCCTAGTTCTCTTATAAGATCCATCTGTAAACTTTCATCATCAACCAAGTTATTCTTATCGAAGAGGTCTGGATTATTTTCATATATCTCATATGGAGATTCGATATTGATTTTAAAGTCTTGATTCGCGGAGAAAAATCGGACTTTAGCTATCTCTCTGTCACTTAGATTAGAAGGAGGAGATTTTTCTCCAGATTCAACGGGCAATAAACCTTCTTTTTTCTGAACCTCCAATAACTTTTCGGCTACTTCATTTGCTTTCTCAGAAGATATATCAATATTTATAATCTCTTCATGATTTTCTTCCCAAAACTTATGAAATCTAGAAAAATAATTAACTTCACGACCTAGAGATTCAGTTTTTCCTAAATCCTCATCTTTTACAAAAAAGAAGCGATTTATCTGCCAAAGGAGTTCTCTTTGTAATTTTGGACCAACTTTCTCTTTTAATACTTCAGTTATATCATCTATAAAATCATCCCAATCGCTCATATGGGTAAAAAATAAAGTTAAATATTTATCTTTATTTTAGACAAATAATAATCAAATACAAAATAAACATTAACTAACTATTAATAAAGAACAATAAATTTATTGGAAAAAAAATAATTAAATTATTTTAAAAATCAAATTTACTTAATAACCTCATCCAAAATACCTTCCGAGATCATCTTTAAATTAAAGACATACTTGTTTCTTTTAAAAGTTTCTTTTAATGCCTTTATCGCCGTTTCCCATCCTTTACCATCCGTAATCCAAATAAACTCAGCTTCTTCATCCTCTAGAAAATTTTCATAATCCTTGTATTCACCTGCAGTGGATTTAAGCTTGCTTCCACCGCGACTATAGTAATTAACTTCAATTAGATAGAGTTTGTTTTCTTCACTCAAAACAGCAAAATCAAATTTTTTATTGGTTTCAATTTCTTTCATTTCTAGTTTTATATTCCATTGATTTTTTAATTTCCTCTTACTTGGCTGTTCCATTACTTTAGAAAAACTCTTTTCTAGGTAATTATGCACAATATCTTCCATCTGCTTACCTTTTCTGTTCTTTCTAGCATTTGTATCGAGACCCACCTCTACTCCAAAATAATAGTCTTGAATATTCTTTATGTCTTTGTTCTCAAAAATTTCTTTGAGTCCTGAATTTTTGTAAAAGCTAAGAAGCTCCTCTTTGGTTTTCTTATCCAAGTCCTTATTAACTTTGAAATATTTTCTCTTGAGCTCAACTTCCCATTCTTTGAGGGGGCTACCAATATCTTCATCATTGACAATATATGTTTTCCTCATTTTTCTAGCTCTAACAGCAATGAGTAGGGAAAGTGCTTTCCTAATGCGAGGGTATTTTTCAACCAACTCAATAAACTTCTCTTCAGAATTGTCCTTCCCTATTAGAGTATTCAATAAATTTAATTCTTCCTCCACATCTGCTACATTATTGCGTATTTTCCCCCAATCTACGAAAAAGCTCCAAGTAGATATAGATTCCTGTAGGTTATTAATCAAGAAATTAAAGACTTCATCTTCACTATTTAATTCTCTTTCTTTATAATAATTTAGTTGCTTCATATTCTATCATCCATCTCGGTAGTAAACTTTTTCTACGAATAAATTTAATTTAGACTTTGATAAATAAAATATTAAATAAAGTTTAACCATCTATTATTAACATTTATTTAATCTTTAGTTAGCAAAAAACATAAATAAATATAAAGTATTCTTTTCTTATCCCCTTCCTAATGGTTGATTGGGATTTAGTTAGCTATGTATTGGCAAGTGAACTTCGGTTCAAAATCCTGATAGAACTTAGAGAAAAAAAGAAAACACCTACTGAACTAGCGGAGAAATTAGATATCGCTAATCCAAGGATTAGTGTAACCCTAAAAGACTTACAGGAAAAAGAACTGGTGGAATGTCTTACTCCCGATAGAAGGAAGTCAAAGCTATTTACCATCACAGAAGAAGGGGATGAAATACTACAGGAAGTGCATGAAATAACCAAAAAAGAGTGAGAATATGTGTGAAGAAGGATTTGATCGCCTGAAAGACATCCCAAGAATAGGAGATGTAAGGGAACAGAAACTTAATAAAATAGGGATCGAAACTGTAGATGATTTCAAGGATACTGACTTTCACGAGATAGCAAAAGTAATGGGCTTTACTCCCGCATACAAGGCTAAAAGGAGTCTAGAGAAGTTTCAATTTGAATACAGAAATATGGAAAAAGTTGTAGAAGATGAAATGAATGGACCGGTTATTGTCGGAGATGAAAAAATAGAGCCGTGGGAGAATATTGATAAACTCCAGCCTGATGATTTTTCGTTGGAAGAATCTACGCTATGGAGTTTTAAAGAAAGGGGTGATTGGGCAACTCATGAACCATCTTTCAGAGGTAATTGGTCTCCTAAAGTACCAAGGAATCTTATCCTAAGGTACACTGACAAGGGGGATAAAGTGTTAGATCCAATGGTTGGAAGCGGTACCACATTAGTTGAATGTTTACTGACTGGAAGAGACGGTATTGGTGTTGACATAAATAGGGAAGCATGTAAAGTAACTCAAAACAGGATAAAGCTACCAGACAAATATATGAATAAACTACCCTCATCATCTCAGAAAGTATATGTGGGAGATTCTAGAAATTTAGATAAGGTAGCTTCTAGCTCTATAGATTTGATAGCTACACACCCTCCATATGCAAATATCATATCCTATGGTAATCAAAAATATGAGGGAGATTTGTCTGCTATTCCCAACATAGATCTATTCGTAGAAGAATTTAAGAAGGTAATCTCGGAATTTTATAGAGTTCTTAAGGCTGGTAAACACTGCGCTGTATTGTTAGGTGATACTCACAATAAATGTCATTATGTTCCAATTACTCACCGTCTTATGAGACACTTTTTGAAGGAAGGATTCATCTTAAAAGAAGACATAATCAAAGCCCAATGGAATTGTGATAGTACCTCTACATGGAAAACCCAAGCAAATGGTAAATTTCTACTAACGATGCATGAGCATTTATTTGTCTTCAGGAAACCAGATGAGAACGAATCATCAAAGGAGTATCCTAACAGCAGCTATTCATTCCTGGATAGGTAGGGTTTTCTGTTCCGGTTCAGGTTGATAACCACCTATTATTACTACTTCCTCAACTTTCCCTCTATCGTCTCCTTTACAACTGATAAATCTATCAGCCTGCACTGAATAGACATCTAATCTTTCATAATCTTCATAAATCTTTTTAGTCACTGCACTACCAGAATTGCTCTCCATTACATAACAACCATTCTTGACTAACTTATCCAATGTATCGGCTAATCGTATTTGTTCCTCATGATCAAATCCTCCTTCAGAATAACTGGTAAAATCAGCTGTTTCACTAAGTGGGATATAAGGCGGGTCAAAATAAATGAAATCTTCTTCTTCTACCTCTTTTGCGTTGAAGAGTAGCTCACCAAAATCCATTTGGTATAATTCTACGTTTTTAAGGAGTTCAGATATATTTCTCAAATTTTCAGGATAAAAAATACCAGGATTTTTATACCTACCGTAAGGGACATTGAACTCCCCTTTGCTATTTACTCTATACAAACCGTTGTAACAGGTCTTATTGAGAAATATAAATAAGGCTGCCTTTCTTACTGGATAATCTTTGTCACGGAGCTTTTTTTCGTTAAATTCGTCTCTTCTTTCATAATAGAACTCTTCTTGGTCTTCGTCCCCTAAACTTTTATACTCTATTTTGAGATCTGTTAGTTCTTCTATCAGTTCCTCACAATTGATTTTGATCACCCTATAAACATCAATTAAATCTGCATTTACGTCACTAAGAATACATTGGTCGGGTTTATATTTTTGAGCTATGTGAAAGAACAAAGCACCTCCACCAACCATAGGTTCAAAATACCTTTTGAAATTGAAAGGAAAAAACCCTCTTTCTTCATAAGTATCAATCAATCCTCTTTTTCCACCTGCCCATTTGACAAATGGTTTAGCTTTTTCCTTAGACATTGTTCCAGTTCTATAAGTTTTTCATATTAAGAATTATTGGCAAGAAAGCGGGTAAAAAACTGTAGATTCAGGTAATCTAGAGTTATTATACTCCTATCTACGGGAGCGGAGGATAAAAATTAAAACCGAAATTAACAAGTAAAACAAATATATTTCTCAACTATGACTCTCAACTTGCGTCGAGATGATTTCATTTCATTTGTTTCAGAAAAAGCTGAGAACCTTCCAGAAAAACCGACATTTGAACCTGAAGGATTGATCATTTTATCAGGTGGTATAGTACGTAATAATCTCAAAGATTATCTTGATAAAGAGGAAATACCTATATCCCCTTTAGCAAAATACACCACAATTGAAGAGTTATCAGGTAGATTTCTCAGAGAGATTAATGAACCAGATCAAATTATTAGTGATGGATTATTGAATATAATGACTGAGGAAATACTTACTGAAGCTGAAACAGGAGAGTACTCAGAAGAACTAGAAAAATTAGCTCAGCAAATTCATTATGAAGAAGAAAGTGTTCGCGAAGTTTTTCTTGAGGAATTTGATGAATACCTCAGATGTACTGATGCTGGGTCCGATATTGAAGATTTAAAAGAAATTTTAGGGGAAAAAGATTTCAAAGATGAGTTCGCCAAAAAATTAAGCAAGCGAGTGATAACCAGTTTTTCTGATCTCCACGATCAATTAAAAGATCGATTGAAAGATATGGATAATGATTACCAGCTGTCCCGTTCTCACTTAGTTAAGAACGGTCGTACAGCACTTGAGAGCGAGTGGGATCACGTGTATGATCATATTGAGTGGATAGCAATTGTTACTATCAATACATTTGACAATCCAACTCTCCGCTTTTTAAAGGCCTTAAATGAATGTGAGTCATCGCCAGACGTTTCAGTTTTTCTAGAACATGGATCCTACGAATACCAAAGCGATCGAATAGAATCGGTAATAGAAGATGTTCAGAGGTATGATACAGATGAAATTGAAACAGATAAATTTGTTAATGAAAACTCAGAGAAATTGTTCCAGGCCGCCCATGGATCTAGGATGATTTCACATCCTCCAGATAAAGCTAATTTTATCGAAGCCCCAGATGACAGACGTCTTATTGAACACATCGCTAAAGATATTCGGCATCGAATTCAAAACGGAGCATCCCCAGAAGAGTTTCTCATCATTGCTAACGAGGCAGGGAACTACAAATCACTCATCGAAAACGTATTTGAAACTGTTGAAATCCCCGTCCACGTTGAAACTCGTCATCCTGTAGCTAATTTACCAGCTTATAGATTTCTTAAAGATTTTGTAACTGTGATCGAAAAGGCTGAAAATGAAGAGCTGATCACATATGGGGAGCTGCTAGATCCTTTAAGGCTAGGGTATTGTAAGCGAGGTGCATATAATGAAGATTGGCCGATAGTCGGTAGAGTTTTTACAACGATAGAACAAAGACTCCAACGGGAACAGCAATCTAAGGAGGAGCAATATGAAACTGGATTATCGTTTGAACATTGGAAAGGAATCATTGAAAATGATATAGAGAATTGGCATCCCCCTAAGAAATGGGACTTAATTGAGGAATATCTAGATGATATAGAATCTCATATTAATGATGTGCCAAATGATGGAGAGGACCTACTTGAAACTTTGAAAGCTTATTTGGGAACCTACATTCGGCAGACAGTATTTGATCGCCGAAGACTTCACCAAGGGCCGGGAATTGACACTACACGAAAGATGATAACTAAAACTCATGCTACGAACCACGGCGAAAGAGTTAGAGATCTTATTGACAGCGTAACTCCCTACTATGACCAAATTCTTGAGATTAAGCGAGAAAACTCGTCTAATTACGAACCCACGTGGGAAGATGTTGGTAGAACCTTATCTGGAGTTCTTGGTTCAGAAACTTATGGTGAAAAAAATCTAGACAAAAACGCCGTGCCTGTAGTTGATGCTGGTAACAGTTATTTTAGAACTGCCAATCACATTTACTTTCTTGGAATGACCGTAGACGAATTTCCTAGCACTTTTCAGACACCTACCTTTATTCCAGTTAGTCTTCGGAAACGTGTTTATGAAGAGGTGAGATCTGGAGACTATCCTTATCTTCATTTGGATTCAAAAGCTAGTAGTTTTATGGAAGATTTAGATTTTTACGAGTCTTCTCTAACGACAATCAAGGATGAAGATGATTCCGATATTAACTTCTTTCATTCTTATAAAGACACACAAGGGAATACTATTACCTGGTCTCCATTCGTTGATATATTCGATCTAGAAGAAGAAATCGAAAGAATAGATGTAGGTGATTGGTTCTCGAAACCTCGTTCAAACATTGGTAATTTAAACGAAACATGGGAGTCTGTTTCGGAACGAATTTCTGAAAGAGAAAGACTTCGTGCTATTCTTTATCATGCTCATCGAAGTCAACCTGATACTGTACCAGCTATAACATCTGACGAACTACAAACACTTATTAAAGGAACAAAATCTGATACAATTGTGGATCAAGTTTTGCCTCGTGTAGAAAGATATCAAACCCCACCTACCCAAGTTGTAGTAGCACCAGATGAACCAGCCTTTAATGATAGGAGGATCTCATTAGAAGATTTTACTGGAGGAGCGAGTAGACCACATGAACTTGATCTTTATGGCCAATGTGGGCTAAAATACTATTATTATCAATTTTTATATAATTTTGAAGGTGACAAGCCCAAGCGTAACGTCCCTTACTACTCATCCAATAAACCGCATCATCGTTTAGGCACTCTTCCAAAGATAATTAAAGAAAATTATGTTTATCAAAAAAATATTACTGGCTGGAAAGCCATTATCGAAGAGTTATTGCCTAACAGACAAGAAGATTTGATTGGTTTTGATGGTGATATAGAAATAAAAAAATGGATGAATTCAAAATCTAATTTTAATAAATTTGATATGAGTTCTATATATGGAACACTTTGTGCTGAACGGGAATTGATCCAAAGCGAACTTGAAGAAGATATCAATCGAGATTGGGAATGGCGAGACGAAGAAATTTTAGAAATCGAAGGTGAAAAGGTATATGTTCCTCCACATCGGGTAGATACAGTAGAAACAACTAATCATGCTTATTACCTCCCAATATTTTACGCTCGTTTTTCCACCGGAAGAGGAAACTTTGGAGGTTGGAGAAGTGCATTTAAAGGAGCTTTAAAAACCTGTCAATCGAATTCTAACGGATACGAAGAATGTTCTCAAATATGTGAGAACTGTAATGATCTTGAGGAATGTGAAATAAGGTCAAAATACATACTTGATCATCGTATGATAGGCGGCTATGATCTTGAATCAAACGAATTAGACCATAAAGTTATTGGAATTGGATTGCAGCATAAATATGCCGATCGTAATGGAGGGCGGATAATCACTTTGAAATCACACCACTCTAATGAACTTGTTCAGGGTTCAGATTTTGAGCAAATTTATGGAAGAGGGTGTCCAGACCAATGGTACAAAGAAGGAAAGCTAGAAGGTTGGCGGGCTGATATATCATCTCACATAGAAGATTTAAATCCTAATACACCTATCACTTTTGAAGCAAATGAGGAAATAGTCCATCGGGATGATTGCTTAGACTGTATCTATCGGGATCTTTGTTTTGTACCAGTGCAGGAGGATGATATTTGATGGACGATGAACTTGAGTCATTGATGAAATTAGAAATTCCAGAAGATTCTCCTCAATTTAAACCTGATCAAGCTGATGTTTTCCGTGAGTACCACGAAGGATCTGGAAGAGTCTGTGTTGGAGCTGGAGCAGGAACTGGAAAAACTACAACTCTTACAAGAGTCCTAGCTGAAGCGGTCCTTCGGGAATATGAACAAAATCCAGATCAAAATCCGTTCAGAACAATATTTGTCACTACATTTACGAGAGATGCCGCTGGAGAGTTAAAAACTGACATCAAGAGCGTTCTTCGTGACCATGAGCAGGCAACTAACGAAAGATTAGATCAAGAAATTTGGAGATGGATAGAAACAGATAGTAATATCAGTACCATCGACTCCTTTATTATGGATATTCTTCGAGAAATTGCAGCTGAAGTAAGTGTGAATCCTGACTTTGAGATTTCCGATGAATTAGAAAAACAAGATATAGTACGGCATGTCTTCCAAGAGATAGAGGAATCGAACGATTTCGATGAGGAACTAGAAATTCTAGACAGAGTTGGATGGAATGATATAGAAAGTAAGGTCTATGATGCACATCAAAATCTTCGAGAATTTTGTGATGATTTTAGTTGTTTAAATGAAGTATTTGAAAACCAAATTAAAGATGATCTACATCAAGGACATGATCACCCATTAACATCCGAAGCTATTGCTGACATAGTAGAATCAATAACATGTGATTCTATTAATTCAAATCAGTTAGATGAAGAGGAAATCGATGCTATAAATGATGATTATCAATTTAACATTGAGTTTTTCAAAGCGTTTGGAAATCTATTAGAAGAGTTTGAGAAAAGGTATGATGAATACTCACGTAAGGAAGGGTTGCTTTCTTATCGAGATGTCACTTATTTAGTATGGAAATATCTAAAAACCGAAAAAGGAAAATCATTTTCAGAGAGTCTTCAAAACCGATTTACTCATGTGTTTATTGACGAATTTCAGGATACAAATTTTGCTCAATCTCAAATTCTTTCCAATCTAATACCAGAAGAAGAAAGTGAATCTAAACTTATGATAATAGGGGACGTAAAACAGTCAATTTATGCTTGGAGATCTGCCAATCCAGAGATATTCTCTGATATTTTACAGCACGCTGATAATCATGATAATGCCGATCCACATTTGGGGGTTAAAGGATGGACATTGAAACAGCTCCAATCGAATTTTCGAAGTCATCCTCATTTAGTTCAAGCTGCTAATAATATTTTTTCAGAAATTTTTGATGATCCTGGCAGGGGAGATATAGGCTCTAATAATATTAATTACACTCCGCTTAATCCTCAAAGAACTGAGATTGATCCTGATGATCCTCATATCCATATCATTCCTCTAGGAGATGTAAATGCCGACGGATGGCGAGGTATAGAACCAAATGAGGTGGCAGCAGCAATAAAAGGTGTTATAGAAGGAGAAGAAATACAAGTGATCGATCGAGAGAAGAACGATCCTTTAGAGAAAGACCCTGAAAAACGAGCTGTAAAGGCAGGAGACTTTACGCTTCTTTTCTGTAGATCAAGGTATTTTTCTGATTTTCGAGAAGCTCTTGACCGTCACGGCATTCAGAACGCTGTTATAGCTGACGAGGGTCTCTTTCAGCAAAAAGAAATAAATTTCATAATAGATGTATTAGATTGGTTTGCTAATCCACACTCAAAAGATTCACTTTTACGCATTCTTCGTTCACCAGTAACTGCACTTGAAGATAAAACAATCAGATTTGTCATGAGCAAAAAGTACGATATAGCTACTGCAATAGAAGAATGGGATGAAGATCTTCCTTCGGGCGATTTGCAAAGACTAGAGATTCTCCTAGGTCTTAGAAGTGATCTCCGATGGGATCGGGAAGGATCGAAGGCAGAACTTGTTCAAAGAATTATTCAGCATACCGGAATAGAAACAATTTTGTTATCTGGTAGTGACGCTAGACAAAGATATGGAAATCTATGGACGCTTGTAGAAGTGATTCGAGATTGGGAAGAAGACGAACTAATCCCGTATCGGGAATTTGTTGATCGCTTGCGGGAATATCAACAACTCGCCGAAAGAAGTACAGGAAATTTTGAAAAGGCTCAAGTTGCTGATAGAGAATCAAAGGATACTGTAAAACTTCGGACAGTACACAGTGCTAAAGGTTTGGAATTTAATATCGTGGTTTTAGCAGATTTGCTTTCTGAGCCCGTGGGTCCACCATGGAGAGATGATTTGCTGAAATACGGTGAAGGAGAAGAAAGAGAATTGGTGCTCCGTCCTAGAGAAGCGACCGATCCGATATCATTTGATCAGGGACCTGGCTCAAACTGGATATCTACACAATTCGGAGCACGCAGTACATTGTGGATTTCAGATAATAGGAGAGGAGGGCCTGACCTTGCTCATCCGCACCCCTATAATACTGCTGTCGAGGACTTCTATGCCGAGTATTGGCGTTTACTATATGTAGCTTTTACTCGAGCAGCTGACCACTTAATTTTGCCACTCGGCGATAATATTCATTTTTTCAAAAGATGGAATAGTTGGGGTTACGCATTAAATAGATATTTACAGGGAGAAAATAATTGGAGTGGAGAAGAAGAGATCCGTGAGGTGTTCGATGAAGACTCAGAAAATCCAGATGGTAATTCTTCTCTTCCCCTGGGTGTGGGCACACTGCCTTCAGGCCAAGAAATCGATGACAATAAAATTGGTCTTCCGAGTTCTTCCGAACTCTCTGATTCCTCCAATGTGGATAATTGGGAAGGAATTGAATTCGCCCCTCGTAATTTGAATCCGTCATCTCTCTACGATTTAGTAGCCTGTCCTTTACGCTACCAATATAGAACATTACAATCAGTTAGTGAATCTCGTGCTGAGGCGCCGCCTGGATCAGATCCTCCTTCAGGTCTAAATCCCAGCGGCTGGGGGAAAGTTGTGCATAAAGCCCTCGACCAGTTTCACAAAGATTATCGTAAAAGTAAAATTGAGGATGAAGACGGAAAACTATACTTTTATCTTGATAATTTGTCCGATCCTATCGCAAAAAGAGTCTCATCTATAATCGAGAAATATAAAGATACACCTACTTGGTCCGAAGTACAGAACTCAGACGAAATTCTCCCAGAATACGAGTTATCAGCCCAATACAATGGAAGATATGAAACTGGTATTCGAGGCAGGATTGATTTGTTATATACTATAGACGGAGATTGGAAAATTGTAGACTTTAAGACTGGAGAACCACCAAGAGAGAACTCATCACTAGATAAGCAGTATCAGTGGCAATTAACTACATATGCGTGGTTGCTTAGGGAAAAATACGGGATCAACCCCCAATCTATGAAAATTCTCTATGTTACTGAAGGAATCGAAAAAGAACGAGAAATAAGACCAGATCAATTTGAGGAGAAAATTAATGAATTACCCGAGAATTTAGAAATTATATCCGGACAAGGATTGCCACAAGACCCTAGTCCAGATCCAGAAGAAGCTTCATTAGAAGATCTCGAATTAGATACTTTATGTGGTTCTTGTCCGTATAAAATAATCTGTCCAGCTTGGAAAGAATGATGTTGTTATATCAGGATAAAACCTCATAATGGATCCTGAAAGTGGGCTTTTTTCTAAAAATATGAAAGGTCTCAATATCTTGCTCAAAAGTTTAGCTTGATAAAATGTGGGCAGCAAATGTGGATTCTTAGGAATTAATTGTCCTTATCTCACTCGGTAGGTACACCTCGTTATTTACTTGAATTACACTGTGACGGTGAATACGTTATAAATGGAAATCCGTTCACAAAAATACCTCCTTCTACAGCCCACCCCACCACAACATGACGTAGTTCGTAATCCGATCACCGTCAGTTATCACTGCCATCCAAAGATCAAAAATCATCATACGAGTCATC
>Ga0207421_10005735_pt1 | contig 13781 bp, 17 predicted proteins | sample SodLakKL_010_SED_4_FD_187542 | JGI IMG/M metagenome (GOLD analysis project Ga0207421, IMG submission 187542) | Alkaline sediment microbial communities from Lake Tanatar, Kulunda Steppe, Russia - 8KL_010_SED (SPAdes) (version 2) | ecosystem: Environmental > Aquatic > Non-marine Saline and...
ATCCTTGTTTTAGTGGATTTATCGGTTAATCAGCAGCAGGCAAGTTTGGATTGGCAGTAGATGGGTAGTTTCAATCCTTGTTTTAGTGGATTTATCGGTTAATCATTTATTCTGAACTAATGAGCAAGTATTTATATTTTAAAACTAACAAAATGCTAACAGAAGATGGTTTCTTTTTTAATACTGTAGATAATTTAAGATTAGACACAACACTAACAGGAAAACAACAGAGAAAAGCTATAAACAAACTAGAAAAGTTAAAGTTAATAGAAACCGATTTAAGAGGCTTGCCCCCTAAAAGACATTTCAAACCTGTAAAAGACTTAAATAGATTGAGTGAATTAATCCAGGAGGGCAGAGAAAAGAGAGAAAAATTAAAGCAAAAATTGGCTGAAAACGCCGAAACTAGCAAAAACCGCTATAATGGCACATTTAAATATGACAAATCTGCTGAAACTAATAAGCAGAATGTGCGTGTAAATAATACTAATGAAACTATACTAAACAATAATACTAAAAGTATAGGAGTGTCTATCGACAACTCCCACTTACCTTTTACTTCTGGATACCAACTGATGAAATACTTTGTTGATGAGAGGAAGCGACTACATAACAAGGACACTAAACTTACTAGAGAGAAATGGCAGGAATATCATAATCAATTTGACAGCGAATTGCATTGTAGAGTTGGGAGCAAAGAAGGACACATTAACATAAATAAGGACATGATCGATACTTATATGAATAGACAGTTTAACATTGAAGTTGATTACAGCATAGCACATTTTTTAAGTGGTGGAATAATAAGCATATTAGCAGTAGAAGAAGGATTGATATAAGGAGGTGTTGTCGGTGCAATGTAAAGCTAAAACAAATACAGGAGAACAATGTAATAGAGAAACAGAAGAAGAATATTGTTGGCAGCACCAGGGAAATAAAAACAAGGGCGGCAGACCAGAAATTTACTCAAGCAGAGAAGAATTAGAAAAAGACATAAAAAGCTATTTCGAATATTGTTCAACTAATAACCAGCCTTTTACAGTTATAGGCTTGGCTTGTTATTTAGATATGACACGAGAAACGCTTTGTCAGTATCAGAAAAAAGAAAAGTTTTCTGACATTATAAAAAAGGCGAAAGCTAGAATTGAAATGGATATTAATATTGGGTTGCTGAAAGGTCACTATAATGCTACTGGTGCTATTTTTAATCTTAAAAACAATTTTGAGTGGAGAGATAAGCAAGAAATTGACATAAACAGTACTACTCAAGATATCACTGATCTTTCTGAAAAAGAAAGAGAAAAGAGGCGGCAGGAGCTTAGGAAGAAACTCGGTGATAAGTAATGCTTGATCATGAAGAGTTTTATGAGCTAATAGAAATAGACCCTGATTTTAAAGAGTTAAAAACTTTGGAGGCCTATGATGACTTCTGGGAGTTTTGCCTTTATATGGATTATGACTTCTTTACGAAAAGGGAAAGCATTTTAAAAGGTGTTGCAAAAGCTTTTCAAGATGTAGAGGATGGCAAGATCAATTTGCTTTATGTTGCTATGCCTCCAAGAGCGGGAAAGAGTTATATAACAACACTCTTTAGTGCCTGGTTATTAGGGAGGCATCCAGAAGAAGCTATTATGAGAAATACAGTTACAGAGGCTCTTTATTCTAAGTTCTCTGAAGATTTAAGGGATATAATGCAGGGCCAAAGCCATAACAACAGATATAAAGACATATTTAGCCATGTAGCCTTTGCTACGGAAAAGGTGTCGGGCTGGAAACTTAAGCAGGCAGAAACAGGAGTCAGTTATTTCGGCAGTGGTGTTGGAGGGTCTATAATCGGCTTTGGTGCTACTCTAGCAGCTATACTTGATGATAGTGTAAAGAACGCCGAAGAGGCCATGAGCCAAACAATAATGGATAAAAAATGGAGCTGGTACACATCCACTCATAAATCAAGAGTTGAAAAGAATGTTCCAGAGATCCATATTGCTACCAGGTGGAGCTTGAACGATATACCAGGCAGACTCATAAAACAGAAAAAGTTCGAAAAAAATACAGCTACTAAAATAGAAATACCAGCGCTTGTTAATGGCAAGTCTTTTTGTGAGGATGTAAAAACCACTGAAGAATATAAAGAAATTAAATCGTCTATACCGAGTATTATCTGGGATGCAGAATATATGCAGAATCCTGTTGAAGCTAAAGGTCTTTTATTTCCAGAAGAAAGTTTAAATAGATTTAAACTAAAAGACTTAAATGAGAACCCTGATGCTATCGTGATGGTTGGAGATATTGCAGACGAAGGCGATGACAGTTTATCTTGCCCAGTTGCTTATATTTTTGGTCATAAAGCTTATATCGTAGATGTAATATTTAATTCAGAAGACCCGATCGAGGTCACCCAACCAATGACGGCTGCGTTAATAGATGAATACAAGCCGGACTTAGTCCAGTTCGAGAGTAACAATGGGGGCAAAGGTTTTGCTTTAACCGTTGCTGATCTAGTGCAAAACAATCGAACTCAGGTTACCTGGGAAAGAACAACCAGCAATAAACATACAAGAATTTTGATGAAATCGGGTTTTGTTAAAAACAACTTTTATTTTTTAGATTCTGATGACATAGAACCAGGCAGTGAATATGACAGATTTATCTCGCAGTTATTGCAATACAACAAAGTCGGAAAAGTGGCTCATGATGATGCTCCTGATTCAGTAACGATGTTAGCTGAATTAATCAACCCAGATCAGTACCAGGAAGGCGAAGACACAATTATTTATGACGATCGAGTTAATATAAGCCCGTTTTAAGGAGGCAGAAAATATGGGATTGTTAGATATTTTTAAGGAAACAGAAGAAAAACCTAATAGCCAGGGGCTGGAAAATACTATTAGTTTCTTGCAGGAAAGGCTGGCTGACTTAGAACTGGCTTTAGAAGATAAGGATTGGATGCGACTTAACCAGGCAGAAAGCAGGGAATTTAGTCGGGAAGGTCTTGAAAAAATTAACAAGTTAGCCAGAATGTATTGGCTTAAAAATCCTCTTATCAAAAGAGCTGTGGCAGTTCAGACTTCTTATGTATTCTCAAAGTCTATTGAAATCAGTTCATCAGATGATGATGTGCAAGAATTTATTGACCAGTTTTGGGATGATGAGAAAAACAAAGCTGAACTTACCACTCACCAGTCGCTCATCCAAAAAGAAAATGAGATGCAGATATTTAGTAACATATTTTTTGTGTTTTTTACTAACTTTTCAACCGGCCACACCACAGTAAGAACAATCTCTGAAGATGAGATCAAAGATATAGTTTGCAACCCCGAGGACTCCAAAGAAGTATGGTATTACAAGAGACAATGGACTCAAAGAAAGCTTAATACCAGTACAGGCAACTATGAGACAGAGACCAGGACAGCTTATTATCCGGATTTTAGATACGACCCTGAGCCTAAGAATAAACCTGACAAGATAGGACAACATAAGGTGATGTGGGATAACCCGGTCTATCATGTTAAGGTTAACTGCTTATCTGATATGAAGTTCGGAGTATCTGAAATTTATGCGGCCTTTGATTGGGCTAAAGCCTACAAAGGTTTTCTTGAGGACTGGGCGACAATCGTTAAGGCTTTATCAAGGTTTGCCTGGAAGAAAAAAGTCAAAGGTAGCAAGTCTAAAGTTAATCAAATAGCAAAAAACTCTAATACAGGCATTGGCAGGAATGGATTTAGTAAAGAGAACAACCCACCGGCAACTACTGGCTCCACTTATGTAAGCAATGAAGGCGTTAGCCTAGAGCCTGTTAAGACTCAAGGGGCAACAACTAAGGCTGAAGATGGCAGGAGATTGCTACTTATGGTCAGTGCAGCCACAGGTATATATGAGCATTATTTCGGTGATCCATCAACTGGAAACTTAGCCACCTCCAAATCAATGGAAAGGCCGATGGAGTTAATGTTCAAAGAACGCCAGAACTTATGGCATGATGTTTTTGAAAATATTATTAAATTCATTCTAACTCAATCTTATGAAGCAGCTAACGGTATTATTACAGATGAGCCGGCAGAACTCATGAAAACTGTAGATATAACAATGCCAGAGTTACTTGAAAAAGATATCAGCAACAAAGTAGATGCAATAATAAAGGCTGGTACTTTAGATGGCAAAAGACCAGTATTAAATACCGAAGATATTATGAAAATGCTTTTAAGGGAATTAGAAGTCGATAATATAGACGAGATCATTAAAAATATACCTGAGGCCAAAAGCATACTACCTGATATGGGTGATAATACAGACCCCGAGGAAGTAGAAGAACGGCTTGATATGGAGTTTGTAAGCGCTGTTAATGAGCTAAGAGAGTCGGTTATTGAAATACTTAAGGAGGATGGGTAATGTGTAAAAAACACCAACTTCTTGAGTCATTAGATCAATTTATTGAGTCAGTTCACATTCAGCAAAGAGATAGGGCAGTTCGCAAAGTTGCAAACGATGTTGAAGAGGGTTTCAAAGACTATTTTAGAGAACAAGAAAAAAGATTTTTAGAGTATTTTGAGAAACACAAAAACCGATTTAAAGAGTCTATTTCTGAAGATGAAATTAATAGAATTATGAATGAGGTAGCTTTTGAAACAAGAGAACAAGGCAAAGAGGTTATTAGAAATGCAGCTGGTCAATTAATGCTTTTTGGAAGAGATCAGTTAATCTCTGAAATTGGCTTTGAAATAGATTTTGATCTAGATCATCCAAGGGCGGTTGATTTTCTCAATAAGCACGCCGCTGAACAGGTGACCAATATTGATGAGACCACACGTGACAGAATAGCAACAATTGTCACGCAAGGCACCGAGGAAGGCTGGTCCTATCAAAAAATGGCCAAGGAAATAGAAAACAGATTTGAAGAGTTTGCAGTTGGTCGGCCACAGGAACATATTAGATCAAGGGCTGAGCACGTGGCTGTTACTGAGACTGCCATAGCTTATGAGGAAGGATATAACGAGGTTGCTGAAGAGATGCAAAACCAGGGTTTGCAAATGGAACATTACTGGCAGGATGTAGGAGATGATAATGTTTCTGAAGGGTGCGAAGAAAATAATTCGGTTGGTTGGATTCCTTTAGATGAAAACTTTCCTTCAGGTGATCATAATCCGCCCCGGTTTCCTGGGTGCAGGTGTGCCAGTTTAGTCAGACGAAAACGAAGGGGGTGAGTAAATGCCAGATACAAACTTAAATATAAGACATAATTTAGCTGAATCAGTTAGCCGCAATGATAATCTATTCAAATTAATCTCTCCCGGCTGGGGTACAAGCGGATACTATTCCACTCAAGTGCTTAAAGAAGATGGTCCCAAAGTTTTCACTTCTGGGTTAAAGATGTATTGGAACCACCCTACCAAGCATGAAGAACAACAACGGCCAGAAGGCGATCTTAGATATCTTGCTGCTGAATTAACTTCAGATGCCGAATATATGGAAAATGGACCTGAAGGACCTGGGTTATACGCCAACGGAAAAATATTTGAACAATACAAAGAGCCAATCAAAGACATGGCAGAACACATCGGACTATCGATCAGGGCCGGCGGAGAAACTTCACCAGGTGAAGCAGAGGGCAGGCGAGGGCCAATTGTTGAAAAAATAAGCTATGCTAAGTCAGTTGATTTTGTCACTGAAGCAGGGGCGGGAGGCGAAATTGTCGAGTTGTTTGAGTCACTAAACCCCCATAATAAGAGAGGTGTAAAAATGGAAGAAGCCACAAAAGATGAAGTCATACAACTTATAGCAGAAATGTGTGATGAAGAGTATGAGGAAGTAATGAAGATGGAAAAAGACGCTTTAAAGCAGGCTATAGACCAAAAGTATAAAGAAAAATATGACGATAATGACGAGGAAATGGATGAAGCTCACATTAAAAAGAACTTTCCAGAGATTGTGGAATCTATTCGCAAGGAAGAAAAAGACAAACTATACGATGATAAGGGTAAACTAAAGGAGGCAAAAAAGATGAGTGAAAAGCAGATACAAGAATTACAGGAGTCTCTTAATGAGGCTAATACTGAAAAAGAAAAATTAAAGGAAAGGTTGTTGCTAAAAGAAGCCAAGGATATTGTATCCTCCAAGGTTTCTGAAGCCGATATTCCCGAGATAACCAAGAATAGATTAATTGAATCATTAAGCAAAAACCCTCCCGTCACAGATGGCGAAATAGACACCGAAGAATACGATACAGCAATAGACGAGGCCATCAAAGAAGAAGTCAATTATCTAGCAGAAGCGGTACAGGCAGGAAAAGTCACTGGCATGGGAGATTCTGATAAAGGCGAAGAAGATAGTGAGAAAGTTGACGCAGAGTACAAAGAAAGCCTATCAAAATTAGGAATATCTAAGGAGGTATTATAATGGCTAAGAACACCAAACTTTATAGAGCTGATAATCTTGAATTAGAGGTTGGATCAGGAATAGAATCCGGCGATGCAGTAGCAGTCGGAGATATTGTTGGAGTTGCTCTTACTGATGCTAATGATGATGATATTGCAACAATTCGGACTACAGGGACAGCCACTTTTAAAGTTGAGGCAAATGATGGAGATATTGAGTTAGGCGACATTGTTTATTATGATAATGGTGATATAGTTGGCGACGATACTGGAAATGTTAGATTTGGCTATGCACTAGAAGAAGTTGGAGACGGAGAAACAGAAGAAATCGAAGTCAAGATAGGATACTAAACTAAATTATAAGGAGTGAATAATAAATGGCTAAATTTCTTGAAACAATTGAGAAAATAGAAGTGGCTCAAAAAGAGTCGATTAGTAATATAGTTAATAAATCTGATGGTATGCCAATGAGTCAAATTCGCAGAATGAATAAAAAGTCAGATCAATACAAAAAGGAATTAACCGAAGCCGCTAAGTTATTACAGGGTGTAATGGGAGGTTCTTCCTGGGCGAAAGCTACTTTTGAAGAAGCTATGACTACATCTGATTTTCCTCTGTTATTTGGGGATATCATTGATAGACAGATACTAACAGGCTACGAAGAAACTCCGAGAACATGGAATAATTATATAAGAGAGGGGACAGTTCCAGATTTCAGGCAAGTTAAGCGTCATTATATAGACGGCGGCGAAGGCACTCTTGATGAAGTCGGGGAAAAAGGCGAATATAAAGAGCGCTCAATTTCTGAAGGGGATTACACCTATCAGGTTGCTAAATATGGTAATAGATTTAATTTCTCCTGGGAAACAATGATTAACGATGACTTAGGAGCTTTTCAGGATGTACCTGCCAAGTTTGGTAGAGCCGCAAGGAGAACTGAAGAAAGGTTTGCCACCAGTCTATTTGTGGATGCTGACGGACCACATACTGACTTATTCGACGCAGCCAATACAATCGATGACAACCCTGAACTAAGTATCGAAGCTCTTCAGGAAGCGTTTCAGCTAATCAATGAGCAGACCGATGAGGACGGAGAACCTATTGTGTTTGATAAGATACACTTAGTTGTTCCTCCTGCCTTAGAGATCACTGCTCAGAATATCCTGAACTCTACACAGTTAGAGATAACAGGTAACTTAGGTGGAGGCTCATCTGACCAGAAGCTTATTACAGCTAACTGGATAAGAAATAGGGTAGAGTTACACGTCAACCATTACATTCCAATAATCGGAACTGCCGGAACTGTTGGCCAGGACTCCTGGTTCTTATTTGGAGACCCACAAAACAACAGACCAGCTGCCGAAGTTGGATTCTTGCAGGGCTACAGAGACCCACAGGTCTTTATGAAAGCGCCTAATGCAATGCTTGTTGGCCAGAACAATCAAGATCCAATGCTTGGAGACTTCGAGTCCGATAATATCCAGTATAAGGTTAGGCACATACTGGGCGGTACTCAAATGAGTCCTAAGGCGGTAGTTGCTTCAGACGGTTCAGGCTCTTAATCAATAATCTGGGAGGGGCAACCCTCCCTTTTATAATATGGGAGTGATTATATGGATTGGCGCAATAAGATTATTTATGAATTAAGAGATATTAATGACAAGTTAGACAGACTGATCCCGGATGAAAGTGAGCATAATCTAAAAGAACCAGCAAAAAAAGAGAAAGTGTATAGCTGTGATAAGTGTGATTTCACGACAACGAACCGCCACAAATACGCAGCACATGGAAATAAACACAAAGATTAAGGCGGTGATTAGATGTCAATAACTACAGACCCCACAACTCAAATAGGAAAAGTTAGAATATTGACAGGTGATAAGTTTGATGAGGCGGTTTTTATGGAAGACGATGAGGTGCAGGTATATATAGATTTACATGAAGATATCAGAATGGCTGCAGCCACAATGCTTGAATCTATGGCCTCAATGGAAGCAGTTATTCAGAAAAAGATTAATCACCTTGACCTTTCTACAGACGGTCCGGCAGTCGCTAAGGCTCTAAGAGATCATGCAGAAAGATTAAGAGAAGAAGTATATAGCGAGCCTGCTGAGGCAATTTCTGAACAGGTATTTAATAATGCCACTTACAGGGAGTTTGTCTGGAATGAAATGTTAAGAAGGAGTGGTTGATATGGCAAGGATGGATATGATTCATCCACAATTTCTTAATAGCATCCCCGAACAATACCCTGATAAGTGCGATATCTTAGAGCCGGCTACTGGCACAGATGATTGGGGAGAACCAATTGATGATCCGGTTGTATTACTTGCAAATCTTGACTGCTTAATTTCTGCTGACGGCGGAGATGAAAGAAAAAGAGATGACAGCACCTATGTTGAAGCTGATTACTATATATCTCTAAAAGGATATTACCCGGATATTAAAGAGAATATGACTGCAAGAGTTAACGGTAATGATTATAATATTACATTACCCGAACATTCCAGCAGGTCCAAAAGGACAAGGCTTGCCGTGGAGGTGGTTGAATGAAAGTCACCGGCACCAAACAGGCTAAAGAAGCTTTTAGAAAGCTAGAAGAAGGCACGCAGGGGCGCAATATGGTTACTGCCCTTAGAGCCGGAGCACTGACAGTTTCTAATGATGCTAAAAGGCGAGCACCTTTTTTAACAGGTACTTTAAGGCGGTCTATTCATACGCTCTTACAAGAGATAACCAAAGACACGGCCACAATAGCCATTGGCACTAATCTAGAGTATGCGAGACGTATTGAAATGGGTTTTAGTGGTGTTGACAGTCTAGGTAGAAGTTATGATCAACCACCAAACCCATATTTAAGGCCGGCGCTGGAAGAAAATAAAGCCAGAGTCGAGCGAGAAGTTAGACAGGCTTTTGCTGATTTAGTTAGGCAGGTGAAGTAAATGAGTTTAGAGGTTAACCTTAGATCACATTTGATTCAAGAAATAACAGAGGTAGAGGGCAGGATATATCCCCAAAAGTTACCCCAAGACCCGGATTTTCCGGCAATAACTTATAATCTTATTAGCACCAACAGAAGCTATAGTCATTCAGGCGACACTAACACACCTGTGAAGTTGATACAAATTGACTGCTGGGCCGATAGATACGGACCAGCCAAGCAAGTAGCTGCTAAAGTTGTTGCAAAATTATCGGGTTATTTAGGTCTAGTGAGTGAGACAGAGGTCGGTCAACTACATCTAAGTAATGAAATGGATGATTACAATGAGGATACAGGATGGTATAAGATACCGCTAGACTTTAATTTTGGATATTATGAATAAGGAGGGAGGTATATGAGCAGAGCAAAACTGGGGCAAGGAACTAAATTATTGATATCAGATGGCGAGCCTATACCTACCTTCTTTGAAGTTGCAGAGCTAACTTCGATAGGCCAGAGCGGAGTCGAGGCGGATTCAATAGACTGCACATCACATAGTAATTTCGAGGGTTGGAGGCAATTTTTACAGGGCTTAAAAGACACCGGCCGTGTAGAAATAGAAGGCAACTTTGTAACTAATGAGGATGATTTTTTTACAAATAAAGAAGAACAGTCAATTGTAGACCAGTTGTTTAATGCAGGCGAAATAAGATTAATGAAACTAGCATGGCCTATGGGTAATAATAAGTTTTTTGTGCAAGAGTTTGAAGGGTTTGTATCTGAAAGGAGAAGCCCATCTGCTGCTTATGATGATTTAATAGATTTTAGTGCGCAAATAAAGATCGCACAAACCAGGTTAGAAAAAACTTATAATTCTGAAACTGCAGCAGATATAGATAGCACTTTTAACGGAGATCAAAAAGTAAGTAAAAATAAAAGTGCAGCGTTTTTGATGGAATTGTTGTTTGGAGTTAGAGGCGACGAGGTGTTAAAAGATAGTTATACAGCATTTGAACACCAATTATATTAAGGAGTGATTATTAATGAGTGCAAGAGCACAGTTTGGTCAGGGTACAAAATTATTGATATCAGACAGAGACGAATCAGAACCGTCTTATGTAGATGTTGCAGAACTTACTAATATTAGTGGATTAGATGCCACAGCAGATGAGATAGACTATACATCTCATTCTAGTTACGAGGGTTGGAGACAGTTCATCCAAGGTTTAAAAGACGCAGGCGGTTTGGATATTGATGGTAATTATGTAACAGATGAAAGTTTGCTTAACTCGGGTGAAGGACAGGATATTATTGATGAGGCTTTCAATTATGGTGGCCATATACCGATGGCTATAGCCTGGCCTGTTAAAGGCAGCAGCGACTATTTAGTTTTAGAGTTTGTTGGTTTTCTTACTGCACGCAGAAACCCTTCAGCTCCAGTCGATGATCTAATAGATTTTTCAGCTACAATTAAGGCTACTGGTTGGATACCTGATACACCGACAATGGAGGATATAGATACATTAGACCCAAGTTCTAACCCAGCATTGCCGGAAAACTTAGAATAAATTAAAAGAGGAGGAATTAATTGATGCTATCTAGAGAAGATATTATTAACATTGATGATGTACAGACAGAGGAAGTAGAAGTTCCTGAATGGGGCGGCAAAGTTACAGTTAAGGGCTTATCAGGATTCGAAAGGGATAAATATGAGCAATCAATGGTCGAAGGCCAAGGCAAAAATACTAGACTCAATATGAAGAATGCACGTGCGAGGCTAGTTCAAGCTTGCATGGTTGAGAGAAAAGACGGACAGCTAAAACCTATATTTGATCAGCCAGGAGATATTAAACGTCTTGGCAAAAAATCAGGAAAAGCTTTAGATCGAGTATATAATGTGGCAAGAAAACTGTCAGGTCTTTCCGAGGAAGACATGGATGAATTGACAAAAAACTCAGAGACCGCCCAGAGCGAAGATTCTATTATCGATTAGCAAAGGAGTTAGGTGAGCCGTCTGTTGACACAATGCTTAAAAAAATGTCATCTAAAGAGTTAACTGAATGGGCGGCTTACCAAAAATATGAACCTTTTGGCGAGGGGCGGGCAGATTATCGGATAGGTTCTTTAATGGCGCTTATTGCTAATGCGATATCAGGTAAAAAAGGTAAGAATTATAAGCCTGAAGATTTCATACCTGAGTATGGCCCTAAAGAAACGCAGACTGCCGAAGAACAAATGGCAGCCATGGGAATAGACTTAAATAAAGTAAGGTCACAGTTGGTAGATAAACACGGAGATCCACTATAAAGGTGGTGATATAATGGCGACAATAAGTACTCTGGCCGTACATCTAAAGGCCAAGACATCTCAATTTCAACGAGATATGCGAAATACTAATAGACAAATAGAGCAGTTTGAGGAAAACACCGACAATGCCAGTAATGCTATGGAAGCTTTTGGCAAGATTGCTAATGTAGCGACTGCTGGTGTGGCGGCATTAACTGGAGCAATTGCAGCAGGAATTAAGAAAACTGCTGATTTTGCTGATCAGATAGATAAAACTTCAATGATGGTCAATGCCTCAACCGAAGGATTTCAAGAAATGCGTTTTGCCCTTCAGCAGGTGGGTGTGGGCCAGGCTACAATGGTTAGGTCAATGGATAGGCTCAACCAAGCAGTAGGCCGTGCAAGACGAGGAGAAGAAAGATATATAGAAATTATGAAAGACGCAGGATTTACACAGGCCGACCTGCGAGACCAGCACCTAATGACCGAAGAAGTATTTGTGGACACAATCAGAAACTTAGGAGACTTGGAAGATAGTTACAAGGCTACAGCTATTGCCGGAGAAATATTCGGTACCAGAATGTCGAGGCAAATACTCCCGGCTTTGCAGGCCGGAGAAGGAGCCCTCGAGGAATGGATCGAAAGGGCAAAAGAATCAGGAATTATAATGGATGATGAGCTAATAAGAAAGTTTGTTTACTTCAGAGATGAACTTAATCTTACCACTCAATCATTTAGGATGGGTGGTAGAATGTTAATTGCACAATTTCTACCGGCTGCTACAAAGTTATTGGAAAGAGTCCAGAGCCTTACAAGCTGGTTTTCCAACCTTGATGATGAAACCAGGGAGAATATAGCCCGCTGGACTATGATAGCAGGTGGAATAATGGGAGTTATTGCCACAATTAATATATTAGGAAGAGCTATGCAGTGGCTTGTTATACCGATAATGAAGCCAGTAATAGCCTTAGGCATACTTGCAGCTAAGTTGTTATTACCAATAGCGACGCTGGGCTTATTATATAAGGCCTGGCAAGAAGACTGGGGAGGTATAAGGACTTATCTCGAAAACACTTATGATGAATATCTAGAACCTATATTAGAATGGCTGCATGAAAAGCTGCTAATAATAGATAACTTGTTGAGCGATAGTATTAATTGGACTATTGATCTTGCAGGAGATGCCTGGTATTGGCTTACAGAAACCACAATGGAAGAGAAATTAAACGACATTCGCAGATTAATGGAGATTGGCTGGGATTGGTTTGTCGGTATAGTAGGCGGAGCCTGGGAGTTTTTAAAAGAGATAGAATTATTCGATGGCAAAGTAATAAAATCTACCTGGGAATGGACTATTAGATTAGCAGAGTTTTTGGCAGATCCCACAGGTATTACAGGCGAATTAGAAAATATGTTCCCCAATTGGAACTTTTGGGAGTTCCTTGAAGATAGGACAGGACTGAAAGCTCCATGGCTTGAAGATGCCCAGAGTGGCCAGTCAATGCAGGAGGGTATGACATTAACCGAACAGGACAAAAAAGATATAGCCCTTATGACAAGGCTTGAAGCAGGCAACCAGCCCTTTGAAGGTCAGGTTGCAGTGGCTGAAGTTATATTGAATAGAGTTTTAAGTGATGATTTCCCGAACACTGTAGAAGAAGTAATAAGGCAATCAGGCCAGTTCGAGCCTCTGCCTCAGTGGGAACAGTTAAGAGACGAAAATATTAATCTTGCTCAACAGATGGAAGCTTTAGAGCAGGCATTAACTGATAACGTTGTTGGAGATGCAGTCTTTTTTGCTAATCTTGATATTGTAGCAGACAGAGGCGTTATGCATCCATTAATGCCAGGTGGCAGCGGCACTATTACATCTGTTATAGGAGATCATACTTTTGGTTTTGCGCAAGGCGGATATACTGGAGCAGGTGGTGCATCAAAGCCAGCTGGTATAGTACACGCAGGCGAATATGTCCTCCCTAAATGGATGGTTGATAGAATGCCTGCCCTTGTAAGTATGCTTGAAGATGTGAGGGGCAAAGGCTTTAAGTCCGGCGGCGGAGTTGGATTCCAGGCCGGAGGTTTAGCTGGAAGTTTAATCGGTGATGAAGGATTTCAAAACACTCTCAATAACCTTGCGGATCAGTTCGGTAGTTTCGAAAGTATATTAACCACTATGCAGGATGTGGGTAATTTAGTATTAGATG
>Ga0207421_10005736_pt1 | contig 13781 bp, 12 predicted proteins | sample SodLakKL_010_SED_4_FD_187542 | JGI IMG/M metagenome (GOLD analysis project Ga0207421, IMG submission 187542) | Alkaline sediment microbial communities from Lake Tanatar, Kulunda Steppe, Russia - 8KL_010_SED (SPAdes) (version 2) | ecosystem: Environmental > Aquatic > Non-marine Saline and...
TTAGCTCAGCACTGACGCATGAAATATTTTTTGACCGCATACTCCATCCGATGGATGAAAATGGTAAATTGTAATCTTAGCACAGCATTTATAAGGATTACAATTATTGAAAACATGCCAATAGATGTGAAAACTGCACTGATTGAAAAAATGCTTGCCAGTATCCACCCCTTGCAAAAAGATATTGATGAAGGATGGAAAGTAGAAGCCGAAGAAAGAATCAGTGAGATAAAAACTGGTAATGTTCAGCTCATATCTGGCGATGAAGTTTTTTGCTGTACTGCAGGTTCTCCCAAGTATTGCGTGCCTCCTTTTCCAAGTAGAGGGCGTTTTCAGCAACGTCGCGGTCCATGGCTGCAACGGCCATGGCCTCTGCTTCCGTTGGAGGGTGCTCACCAAGTCCGCCGCTGAGAATCAGCCTGTCGGCATACCCCTCATCGTAAAGCTGCACTGCATGATTAACCCTTGCCTGCAGGGCAGGGCTGGGGCCTCCCGGCCAGACGGCTGCTCCCAGCACGATGATCACATCGGCAGGTTGTGGTTTGGACTGCTCGCCGACATGCAAAATTGACACGTACTGGTACAAAACCCAGCTTAATATGAGTATGCTCATGATAAGCGTCGTGATCAGGATATTTTTCTTCATGGTAAATATTCTCCCAGCATTTACTCTCCAGTTCCTGATATTATATCATACATTATTTTATTGAGACTGCGTGTTGTCGAACAGGTATCCTGCAACCCTTGCATATCTGAGCAGTTACAAGCAATCTTAGATCCCCTAAAAAAATCAAAAATAATTTAGTTTGCCTTATTGACAATTGTCTTAACTTTTATTACAATAAACTTACTGAGCGCACGCTAAGTTTTTTTAGACCCGATGCTTACCGGGCGCACGCTAAGTTAGAAAGGAGGTTGTAGGGTGAAAGAAATTCAGGGTAACCCCCCATTACAGGACCACCCGGTTTTAGACCGGAAAAAAGAAATCATTAAAACAGCTACGGTTCTTTTTTACGAGCAGGGGTACGATAACACCCCGACACGGGAACTGGCCAGGGCGGCAGAGTTGAGCAATGCAGGGATATACTATCACTTTAAGGATAAGGAAGATATTCTCTTCCATATTCTGTCTGATTCGGTTCAACGGCTCCGCGATGCCCTTGTTTCTGCAATAAATCCTGGAAATGACCCTGAGCAGAACTTGCGGCACATCATTGAAAACCTGTTACGTATGGTTAGTGATAGCAAAAGAGAAATTGGACTGCTGATCAAAGAAAGTCAACGCTTAAATCCGAAGCAAATCGAAACCATCGATAATACGAGTAATGATGCCCTGAAGCTGGTGCAAAACGAAATAGAAAGACTGAAAGAGCAGGGTAAACTGAAGGATATTGACACGAAAATTGCAGCGTTTTCCATTATTGCAATGACAAACTGGTCATTTTACTGGTTCAATGTTGACGGTCCCCTGGGTATTCCTGAAGTAGCCACCGAGATGGCAACACTTTTTTTTGACGGGATTCTCAAATAGGTCCGGGGATAATAAACCGAAAGGCACAAAGACCGGGCCAGTGTTTCTAAAAAGCAGTAACACTTGGAGGGAGTTATGATGTCGGACACCAATAACGGCAAGGGTATATCATCGGGCAAGCTATTTAAGGATCTTTTTAAAGGCAGGGAATTGAAAATTCTGCCCTTTGTTCCCCTGGCCCATGAACTTGCAGCCAAGGTCGGGCAGCTTGACCCCCGGTTAATATGGACTGACCCTGCAGCTATTGTTAATTCTTTTTTAAGTGTAAAGGACCTTTGTGGTTTTAATGCCCTGACAACGAGCATCAATCTGTCAGGCTGGCAGGCAGATCTTTTACCTGGAGGTGACTGCGATAGTATTGATAAGCTGACACAGGAAAGGGCTGTTGTGGTTCTTGATGTAACAAAACGGCTTAAACATATGCTGAAGGGAAGTGCAGTTATAGGGAGTATTTCGGCAGGCCCCCTTACTCTTGCTGCCGGAGTAAATGGTGACACAGCGTGGGAAGATGCAGGGGAAAAATTTTTAGCAGCGCGGGATCAGTTGCTGCAGATTGTTAAGTCAATGGGTGAAAGCAGGATTGATTTTTTTATACTTCATGAAACCAGCTCTGTGCTTCCTGAGAGTGCTGTATCGGAGTACCTTGAACAGGCAAGACCACTTTGGAATGCTTTGCGTTATTACGATGTTCAGCCTGTTCTGGCTTTCAAGGAAGTTCACCCCGGCTTGGTTGAATCCCTTGCTACCGAGGTTAGCGGTATTGCCTTTACAGGTAATTATTTTGAATTGGATCTTGAGTGGCTCAGCAGTATCTCTGAACAAAAAAAAGTCTGTATCGGGCTCCCCCTGCCGCAGGAAGTATTCGAAGGCAGGATGGACATTGTGGAAACAATCCTCTCGCAGGTTATGGAACATTTTAAGCGGCGGAGGGTTTTTTTGCTTCCGGAGGTTGAAATTCCCGGTGAGACGGATCTTAAAAAGATCCAGGAATTAATGCAAATGCTGTAAGAGTCAGGAACAGTGACGGGTAGTGGAAATGTTTGAAAGGAGGTTTGTCTAGATGTCGATTTTCATTAATATTGACACGGGAGGGACATTTACGGACGGGTTTTTTACCCAAAACGGTGAACTGCACGCCGTCAAAGTGTTAACCACACCTCACGACCTTACCGTGTGCCTGATGGATTGTCTGAAAGAAGGAGCCAGGAATTTTGATCTTCCTACGGAGGATATGCTCCACAGTGCCGGGATTGTCCGTTACAGCACCACTATCGGCACGAATACGATCATCCAGGAAAGTGGCAGCAAACTTGGTCTTGTCGTCTCCAGGGGGTATGAACAAAATCTGTATCGCAGTGACTATACAGATGATGACCCCATTTACAGACTTGTTTCCCCTGATATGATCGAAGGTATCAGCGGTTCAATCACTGACGAAGGCGTTGAAGAGACCCCACTGGACAGGGTGGAAATCCTTTCCCGTGTTCAGTCATTGATTGACCGTGGTGCTCAGGTGATTGTGATCAGCCTGAAAAATTCTTACCTCAACCCACAGCACGAACAGCAGGTCAGGGCCTGGGTCAAAGAGGAGTTCCCCCGCTATTACCTCAGTGCGCCAACATTACTCCTCTCCGGCGAGATCAGCGACCGGCCCGGAGAAGCGCTGCGCACCAACACAGCCGTAATAAACGCTTACATTCACCGCAGTATGGCCCGCTATCTGTACAAGGCAGAGGAAGATCTGCGGCAGAATTACTTTGAAAAACCGCTGCTGATCATGCATAACAGCGGGGGGTTGGCCAGGGTGGCCAAGACGCGTGCCCTTAATACTTACAATTCAGGCCCGGTGGGAGGGCTGATGGGCACCAATTACCTCAGGGAGCGTTATGGCTTCCGCAATGTGATCAGTACCGACATGGGTGGGACCAGTCTCGATATTGGCGTGATCAAGGATGGAGAGTTCAGCTTTGAGCTGGAACCTGAAATTGCCGGGATGCCAATCAATCTGCCACTGGTGGAAGTTGATGCCATAGGTGCCGGTGGTGGTTCCATCGCCCGCCTGCATAACGGACAGGTGGAAGTGGGACCGGAAAGTGCAGGCTCGCTGCCCGGCCCGGCCTGTTTTGATTTGGGAGGTTCGCAGCCTACTGTAACAGATGCCGATCTTGTCCTGGGCTTTCTTGACCCCGACTATTTTCTGGGTGGTCGTATGAAACTTAACCGGGTCCGGGCTGAGGATGCCATTAAACGCGTGCTTGCCGACCCCTTAAATATTTCGGTGGAAGAGGCTGCTGCGCTGCTTAAGCAGAAAGTTGATGACAATATAGCTGCATCCCTGGAAAAGACCGTTAAAGCATGCGGTGATGACTGGCGTCCCGAAGCTGTATTCGCTTACGGCGGAGCCGGTCCGACCCACTGCTGCGGCTATGTGAAGGGGTTAAGCAAGGCTAAAATCATTACCTCTCCCCATTCACCGGTCTTCAGTGCGTTTGGCCTGGGTACCATGGATGTGCTGCATAAGTATTCCAACAGCTGTGCCATCGATTTGACCGGAGCTGAGCTTAAAGCAGCGGCAGGACAGCTGAATGAGCTTGTTGACCGGTTGAAGGTGACAGCATTCAGGGATATGCGCGGAGAAGGGTTTGCTGAGGAAGATGTTTATTTTTACCTGGAGATTTTCGGCAAAGCCGGTAAAGCAGGGGCAGAAGAAAGGCATTTCATCTTTGCTGCCGGGCTGACAGAGCAAGAACTGCAGGAACTTGGAAAAAAAATCAACCTCTTGACAACATTAATTCTTAACGCTGTAGCTGTCATTCCCCATAATGAACTGCCCCGTTATAAAGAGGAGGGTTCGGATGCGGGAAAGGCGCTGCGAGGTGAACGGCAGGTCTTCTGGCCGGAAAGAGGAGCGTTTGTTCCCACGCCTGTTTTCAGCAGGGAACTGCTCCGTGCCGGTAATGTAATCCAGGGCCCGGCTATCATCGAAGCAGTTGATACCACGTGTGTGGTCCCCCCCGGTTACCGCTTCAGTGTAGATGAACTGTTGAACGGCATCATGGAGGAGGTGGTTTAAAGTGCGCGTCCGTATAACAGAATACCTGGAAGTTGACGTTGAACGGGAAACGTGGGTTTGTAATCGCTGCAACAAAGAGCTGTCTGCGGCGAGGGGTTCTTACAAGCGGGGCTGTAAACTGCGGGAACGTGATCCCCGGGAAATCCATGAGCCCTTAGTGGAAGGTCCCTACTCTTACGCACCCGATCCTGATTATTGCCGCATTATTGAATACTACTGCCCTGGTTGTGGCACTATGGTGGAAACAGAATATCTGCCACCTGGGCATCCCATTATTGAAGATATTATACTGGACCTGGATAAACTCAAAGCCAGGTGCAAGGGGGTGTAGTGAATGTCACTGTCGATAGGTATTGACGTTGGCGGTACTTTTACTGATTGTTTTATTGTTAATGAGGGAAAGACTGCGGTGATCAAGGTTCCCACCACTTATTATGATTTAAGCGTTTGTTTCTTTAAAGCCCTGGAGGAAGGGGCGGACCTGCTGGAGTTGGACCTGGATGAGGCGTTGGAGCAGACCGCGTCTCTTCGGTACGCAACGACAATCGGGACCAATGCCTTGATTGAAAGAACAGGGCCTAAACTTGGACTGATCACCACTGCCGGGTTTGAAGATACGATCTATGTGGGAAGGGCCAGGCAGTGGGGTGACGGCCTTTCCGTAACAGAGAGCAAAGACCTGGCCCGCATCAGAAAACCGGAACCACTGATTAAAAGGGAAATGGTAGTGGGGATAAACGAGCGGATCGACAGCTTTGGACAGGTTGTGATGCCCCTCGATGAGGATGATGTGCGCAGCAAGATCCAGCAGCTTGTTGATCAGGGGGCTATGGGTTTTGCGGTCTGTCTGTTATGGTCTTTCCGCAATCCGCAGCATGAAATAAGAATCAGGGAAATTATCGAAGAAGAATATCCGGAAAGTTACCTCGGGAATATGCCCGTGCTTCTCTCCAGTGAAATATCACCGAAAGTTGGGGAGTACGGACGCTTCATGACCACCATTGTGAACGGTTATATGCACAAGGATCTTTCTGAACAGCTTGCCGGCCTGGAGGAGCAGCTGCGCACCGGTGGGTATAATAAATCCCTCAACCTTGTCCATAACACCGGCGGCATGAAAAAGGTCTCCCGCACCAAGGCAGTTTATACACACAATGCAGGGCCGGTGGCCGGTATCTTTGGCAGCAAGCTGGTGGGACAGATCTACGGTGTCGATAATATTATTTACACAGACATGGGCGGCACCAGCTTTGATATCGGCATTGTTGTGGGCGGCGAGATTTCCTCCCACGACTTCATTCCCGTTATCGACCGCTGGCGCACGCAGGTTCCGGCGGTGGAATCCCGTTCCATCGGGGCTGGTGGGGGCTCCATTGCCTGGCTTAATGAAGCGATGGACAATCTCCTCGAAGTAGGACCCCAAAGTGCGCGAGCCATGCCCGGTCCGGCAGCTTATGACCTGGGGGGGACGGAGCCGACGGTCACTGATGCGGACATTGTCCTGGGCTATCTCAACCCTGATTATTATCTTGGTGGGAATATGCGGATCAATAAGGAAAAGGCTTATGCGGCAATCAAGGAAAAGATTGCCGACCCGCTGGGAATTGAGCCGGTGGAAGCGGCGTTCCGCATCAAGAGGATTATTGATAGCAAGATGGGGCAGGAAATCTACAAGGAAGTAGCTCTCAAGGGGCATGACCCCCGTGAATTTGCCCTCTTTGTTTCCGGAGGGGCGGGGGCTTCGCACTGCTGTGGTTTCAATAAAGTGCTGGAGATTCCCAGGATTATTACATGCCCATATTCATCGGTCTTCGGAGCCTTTGGAGCAACCACGCTGGATGTGAAACATGTTTATGAAAAGTCAAGTCACCTCAAATTGTTTACCGCAGCCGGCGGGCAGTATCTCACCGATTTTGAGTCTTTTAATGGTGTGGTAGCGGCATTAATGGACAGCGCCTACCGGGATCTGGCACTGGAAGGATTCAGCCGGGAGGAGATTAGCTTCAGTCTTGAACTTGATATGAAATATGGCACCCAGATGAACGTTACCCTGGTTACCTCGCCTCTTTTTAAGATGGAAAGTCAGGATGATGTGAAATTGCTTTGTGACAGTTTTAATGAAGCTTTTGCCCGTCGCTATACGCCTGAAGCGACTTCTCCGGAAACAGGTATTGATGTGGAGACGTTCTACCTTACGGCCATGGTTCCCCAGCGGCATTTTTCCTTTGAGGGACAACCCCTTGCCGCTCCGGAACCGGAAAGCGGCGCTGTAAAAGAGACCCGCCCCGTTTTCTGGGAGGAATACATGGATTATCATCCCACACAGATCTATGATTTTGCCCTGTTAAAACCGGGCAACGTGCTTGAAGGTCCCGCAGTTATTGAAGCAGTGGAAACAACATATTGTATCGAACCAAATTATCGTTTCATCCTTGATAAGTTCGGTAACGGTATTTTGGAACCGCTTAAATAAGGAGGGTTATTTATGGCTGGTAGAGATCTTGAGTTGCGGCACCGCCTCAAGCCGGAGCCGCCTACGGCAAGGGAAATTGACTGTATGGAAGAGATACCGGACGTGGACTTTGAAGTATTTCGACATAAAATGTTGATGATTGCCCTTGAATGTAAAGAAACATGTATGAAACTCGGTGCGAGCACAGGCATGCGCTGGGGAGACCTGGGAATTTCCATCTATACCGCCTCGGGGGATTCGGCCATGTGTGCCACGGGGATCTGGTTCCATACCATGTTGGGCCAGCTTCCCCTGAAGTACATTAATAAGCATTTTGCAGATGATCCAAGCGTGGGCATTAAGGAAGGGGATTCCTTTTTTGCCAATGATCCTATGTATGCCGGTGTGCATACACCGGATATGATGCAGTACATGCCGGTCTTCCACAAGGGTGAACTGGTAGCCTGGGTGGGCTGCTGCGTTCACTCCGGAGAAACAGGTGCCAGCGAGCCGGGCGGGGCTCCCCTCACCTCCCGCAGTCGCTATGAAGAAGGACTGGTCCATTTTACACCGATCAAAATTGGAGAAAATTTCCGCTTGCGCGAGGATGTAGTCAACGTGATGGCCCACATGGTACGGGATCCCCGCTCCATGGTGCTCGATATCAAGGCGCGGGCTGCAGCATGTGCTGTGGGTAGAAGGAGAATCCTTGAAGTAATCGAGAAAAACGGGGTTGACTTTTTCATTGGCAGCATGCGCAAGCTGATCAGCATGACCGCCGAAGCGGCCAAGAAAAAGGTCAGCCAGTTAAATGATGGTACGTACAGGCAGTTCAGGGTGCTTGATACCGTAGGTGTGGAAGATGCCCTGATCAAGATTATGGTAACGGTCAAGAAAGATGGTGAAAAGATACATCTAGATTTTAACGATTCATCACCGGAGATACCGGATAAACCTGTTAACTCTTACTTTCACGGTGTCCTCGGGGTGCTGGCCATTTATCTTTGCGGCTACCTCTTCTATGAACTGCCGGCAAATTCAGGCCTGCTGGAAGTGCTGGAATGGGATTTTCCGGAAAACAGTATTATCAACCCTTCACCGGACAGCCCCACCAGCCTGTCCCCCTGGGCGCAGGTCATTGTGGAGCATGGGGTCGCCCAGATCGGTTCCAAAATGATTTATAACATTGACCCAGACCACGCTGTAGCCTGCTGGTTCCGAGGTTTTAACATGGCCTATTATGGTGGTTTGAACCAGCATGGTGAACCGTTCGCGGATATGGGGCCGGAGATGAATGCCGGTGGCATGGGGGCCCGCCCGTATCTGGACGGGGAAAATGTTGCCGGTGCTTACTTTGCCGCCCTATCCGATACGGGAGATGTGGAAACTATTGAGGCGGACCGTCCCCTTCTTTACCTGTACCGCAATTTCCTGCGGGACAATTTCGGCAAAGGGAAGTTTCGCGGCGGAGCAGGTCTGGAGTATGCTATGATGGTGCGGCATGTTCCCTGGGCATTTATGGGCGGGATCGGTTTTGGTTCCAAATTTCCTTCTACCCTGGGGTTGTTCGGAGGTTACAGCATTCCCACCATTCCATCTGTCAAGCAGAAGGGCAGTCGCCTCAAAGAGATGTACAGCGACACCGATCCACATTTCCCTCACTCTACACCTGAACTGTTGGCCCGGGATGACCTGGGTGGGGAACGGATTGTCTACTCCATGTCCTCCCCCGGTGAACCCATGATGGAAGGGGATGTATTTGTGGGTGCCACAGGTGGTGGTGCCGGCTATGGTGACGTACTGGAGCGTGCTCCGGAGCTTGTGGTCCGGGATGTGAAAGAAGGGTTTTCCACTCCCCGGGCTGCGGAAGAAATATATGGTGTCATCTATGACCCGGAGACGTTCAGAGTGGATATGGAGGCCACGGCAAAGCGGCGCACCGAGATAAGACAGGAACGCCTGGAACAGGGCCTCGCTTATGAAGAATTTGAACGGCGCTGGCTGCAGCAAAAGCCGCCGGAGCATGTGTTGAAATACTATGGTAACTGGCCCCATCCTTCGGAGCAGCCGGTGCCACAAATACCCCGTTGATCGTGTAAATAATTTCGGATGGAGGTGTAATCAACTTTGGATGACAGTTACGACACAATAGTACAATTATTAAAAGATAGAGCTGCGGCGGAAGGGGACCGCCCCTTCCTCCATTTTGAAGGCAATCAAATCAGCTACCGTGAACTGGATCTGCTCACCAACAGAGTTGGTAACGGTCTGGCAGCACTCGGTGTGGCCAAGGGGGATACCGTTTGTCTGATGCTCCCCAACTGTCTTGAATTCGTCTATTCCTGGCTGGGTCTGGCCAAGGTTGGTGCAGTTGAAGTTCCTGTCAATACTGCCCATAAAGGTGATATGCTGTCCTACCTCATTAATGACAGCGATGCCAAAGTGCTGATTATCGATGCCCGTTATTTGGACCGGATTAAGCTTATTGAAGATGAACTGCCCCATTTGGAGACCCTTGTAATTTGGGCAGAGGAGCCCCATGCGCCTGTTGACTTTAAGCGTTTGCGCTGTATTTCCTACAATGAGCTCTACAGCAGCGACGCGGAGCTGGAGGATATTAACTTAACGGCAAAAGATGAGTTCTGTATTCTGTATACTTCCGGCACCACCGGTCCTTCCAAGGGCGTGGTCATGCCACATCGCTACGTAATCCATACCTGCTTCAGCAATGCGGCCCAACTGGGCTATACCAGGGAAGAGGTTTTATATACCTGCCTGCCCCTTTTTCATGGCAACGCTCAGATCCTCGCCGTGCTGCCGGCGTTGGTGGTGAGTGGGCAGGTACATCTTTACCGCCGTTTCAGTGCCGGCAGGTTTTGGGAAGAGATTAACAACTGCGGGGCAACAGTCACCAACCTGCCCGGTAGTGTTATCTCCATTCTCTTGAAGCAGCCACCTTCCGCAAAAGACCGGGCGCATACCTTGAAAAAGGTTTTTACCGCCGGCACACCAAAGGCAGCCCTGGAGCAATTTGAAGAACGTTTCGGCATTACAATTTACGAGGGATACGGTTCCACTGAATGCGGGATGATTCTCATGAATACGGTGGAGGACCGCCGTCCAGGTTCCATTGGCAAACCGACGGACGGTTACCGTGTGGCTGTTTTTGATGATGACGACAATGCCCTCCCTGCAGGCAGCAAGGGTGAGCTAGTGACCCGACCTGAAAAGCCTTTTTGTATGATGAAGTGGTATTACAAGATGCCCGACAAAACCATGGAAGCATGTCGCAATCTCTGGTTCCACACGGGCGATTATGCTTATTATGATGAAGACGGGTACTACTATTTCGTGGACCGGAAGAAAGATGTAATACGCCGGCGGGGCGAAAATATCTCATCTTTTGAAGTGGAGAGGGCTGTTAACAGCCATCCCAAGGTGCTTGAGAGCGCTGCCCTGGCTATTCCCGATCCTCTGGGTGAATATGAGGTGAAAGTTGTGGCGGTTCCCCGACCCGAAACAGAACTTGGTTATGAAGAATTGATCGCTTTCTGCCAGGAACGGATGGCTGATTTTATGGTGCCCCGTTACCTGGAGTTTAAAAGTGCACTGCCCAAGACACCTACAGACAGGGTGGAAAAGTATAAGCTGCGCCAGGAGGGAATCAACGCTGCAACATGGGACCGTCTGGCAACCGGCAAATGATGGGAGAGAGGAAAATGCCAGAACTGATTGAACAAGGTCTCTGGGGCGACAGCCCGGAAGGGAAAGTGCTGCTTGGTTCCTGTTGCAGTGTATGTGGCACCAGGGCTTTTCCCTCCCGCAGGGTCTGCCCAAACTGTTGCAGTGAAAAACAAGTGCAAGCTCCCATGTCACGTCAGGGGAAGGTGTTTTCATATACGCGCATCTTTATTGATACTCCCGTGGTGGATGAGTTCCCTTACCTCGTGGCTTATGTGCTGCTGGATGACGGCATTACTGTTCCGGCACGCCTGAAACATTTTGAAGGGAGCCCTGACGTGGGAACCCCGGTAGAGCTGGAAGTAGGAGTTACGGGCAGGACTGCTGCCGGCGAGGAAATAGAAGGTTACTACTTCCGGCCGGAGAAGGGAGGGGATGGCAGTTGGCAGGAGAAATAGCAATTATTGGTGCCGGGATGACCAGATTCGGAAAATTTCCCGACCTGAGCCTGGAGACCCTCGGCTCTGAGGCTGCGTCCCAGGCTATGCATGATGCAGGAATTGAGCCCAAAGCTGTTCAGGCCGCCTACTGTGCCAACGCCCTGGCGCCCCAGCTTCTTGGTGAATTTACCATGGGCCAGAAAATATTTTGGGAACTGGGGATCAATAAAATCCCTGTTGTAAACCTAGAAAATGCCTGCACGAGCGGTTCCACAGCCTTTTACCTGGCCTGCCTGGCAATTAGGGCGGGGGCAATCGATCTGGCCCTGGTCCTTGGAGTGGAGAAAATGTACACTGCCGTAAAAAAAATACTTGACGCGGGGGCCACTGACCTGGAAACCAAACTTGGGTTTGTCGTTCCCGGAACATTTGCCATGCGGGCACGCAGCTATATTTCCAGGTACGGGCTTGCTCCGGAAGACCTGGCCCTTGTCTCTGTTAAAAACCGCCGGCACGGTTTTCTAAATCCCAAGGCACAGTTTCGTGAAATAATTACAGTGGAAGACGTGCTAGGTTCACCTATGATTGCCGATCCCCTGACCCGCCTGAGCTGTTGTCCCCAGGGAGATGGAGCAGCGGCAGTGGTCCTCTGCCGGGCGGAGTTGGCACGGCAGTTTACTTCCAGGCCTGTTTATGTGGCATCTTCCCTGCTGCTGAGCGGCAGTTACGACAACCCTCCCCGCCTTGACAGCTGGCCCACAGATATGCGGGCGGCAGGCAAAGCCTATGAGGAAGCGGGCCTTGGCCCTGATGATTTGGATGTTATCGAGCTGCATGATGCTTTCACCATCGCTGAACTTATCCATTACGAGGGGTTGGGCCTCTGTGCTCCGGGTGGGGGTGGCGAATTGCTCAAAGGAGGCCACACATCACTTGGTGGCAGAATTCCAGTTAATCCCAGCGGCGGTTTGCTGTCCAGGGGGCATCCGGTGGGGGCTACAGGGGTGGCCCAGTTGGTGGAAATTGTGACGCAACTGCGGGGCGAGGCGGGCCCCAGGCAGGTTCCAAATGCCAGGACCGGTATGGCCCATTGCATGGGTGGGGATCTGCAGGGTGATACCCGTTCTGTAACGATCAACATTCTTACCGTTTAAAAACAAAAGTTACTACTCAGCTGTAAAGTAGTATTGTACCTCTAATAATATTTTATTGAGACTGCGTGTTGTCGAACAGGTATCCTGCAACCATTACATGTCTGAGTAGTTACAAACAAAACTGATGGAAGATGCCTGCGTGTTGCCTCACTTTCCATGACCGTGCGCGGGCATTCCAGCAGTGTCGCCAAAAAAGACAGAATATTACCTTCAGTAAAACAATTAAAAATGGTTATGCACCAAAAAGGGAGGAAGAAGTTATGCTGGCAGCAATGGTTAAAGGAGTTAAGGATGTAGTGCTGGAAGAAGTGCCAAAGCCTGTCTTGCAGAGCCCGACAGATGTCTTCTTAAAGGTTACAGCCACGTCGTTATGCACCAGTGATGTGCATATCGTACATGGTTACATGCCACCAAGCCCGCCTTTTGTAATCGGGCATGAATTCGTAGGTGTGATCGAGGAAGCAGGCACCGGTGTAACAAAGTTTAAAGCCGGGGACCGGGTTGCCGCGCCCCCGTTGCCTTACTGCGGACTGTGTGCCCACTGCCGTAAGGGAATGTTCGGACAATGTCTCAACTCAGCAGTTTTTGGCAGTGGTGCTACCTGGGGTGACATGCCCGGGGCCCTTGCCGAACATGTGCGTGTTCCCCATGCTGATGCCTGCCTGGTTCCCATCCCTGAAGAAATCAATGACGAGGAAGCAGTTTTTGTGGGGGATATGCTCACCACAGGCTACTATGCGGCAGATAATTGCAGCCTCAAGCCGGGGGCAACAGTAGCTGTCTTTGGTGCCGGGCCGGTGGGTCTCTGTGCCGTACATACTGCCAGTCTGTTCAACCCTTCCAAGATTATTTTAGTGGATGCTTTGGATTACAGGTTGGAGTTGGGCAGGAAAATGGGCGCCACCCATACAATCAATTTTACGCAAAATGATGCAGTGGCTGAAATAATGGCGCTGACCAGTGGGCGGGGGGTAAGCGGGGTCATTGAGGCGGTGGGCGATCCCAAAGCGGTCAACGACGCTGCCCGCGTGACAGGCGTGGGCGGAACCCTCTCCATTGTGGGGCTTTTCCCGGGTAAGATCGAGTTTCCCATACAGGAACTGCTCATGAAAAATGTAACGATCAAAGTTGGCTTGTCCTACCTGGGGAATATGCCCATGCTGATGGACCTGGTGGCAGCTAAAAAACTTGATACGACCCCCCTGATTACGCACCGTATGCCCCTTTCCGCCTTTGAACAGGCATACGATCTCTTTGCCGGCAAAAAGGAGAACGTGGTTAAAATAATTTTGGCTCCATAATAAGTGCAGCAGAACAATGAAAATAAAAAATCCCCGGCGTAAGATCCGGGGATTCTTCTTTAAGTAGATGGTGCGCCCGCAGGGATTCGAACCCCGACTTCAGGCTCCGGAGGCCTGCGTGATATCCCTTTCACCACGGGCGCAGTGCT
>Ga0207421_10005737_pt1 | contig 13780 bp, 14 predicted proteins | sample SodLakKL_010_SED_4_FD_187542 | JGI IMG/M metagenome (GOLD analysis project Ga0207421, IMG submission 187542) | Alkaline sediment microbial communities from Lake Tanatar, Kulunda Steppe, Russia - 8KL_010_SED (SPAdes) (version 2) | ecosystem: Environmental > Aquatic > Non-marine Saline and...
TCGTCGTCCACTGACTCGCCGCCGACTGTTATGTGGTTTTTAAGTAGTGGCTGGCTACTGAAACAGTCTTTTTATATATTTGTTGGCGACTACCGCTCCGCGTTCGTTGGGGCGATGGTTTTTATTCGTCGACGGATACTCTTCAGAATATGACTGTCCTTTTAACAAACGACGACGGTATCGACAGCCCGGGACTGGCTGCACTGTACGAGGAGCTGTCGACGGTAACCGACCTCATCGTGGTCGCACCGAAAACCGACCAGAGCGGTGTCGGGCGGGCCCGGTCGGATCTCTCCTACGAACTCGACAACCGGGTCACGGTCGACGACCACGAGTGGGGGTACGTCGTCGACGGTACACCCGCCGACTGCGTCGCGGTCGGTCTGCGTGGAATCCCGGAAGCCGACGAGATCGACCTCGTCGTTTCTGGAGCCAACGACGGCCCGAACGTCGGCAGCTACATTCTCGGCCACTCGGGAACGGTCGGGGCGGCCGTCGAGGCGGCGTTTCTCGGCACGCCGGCGATTGCGGTGTCGGGATACGACCGCGAGACGTATTTCCCCGAGGACAACGCCGACCGTTCTTTCGAGCCGATTGCAACCGCTACACGAGAACTCATCGACCTGGTCGACGGCCAACTGTTCGACGGCGCGGTCGACTACCTCAACGTCAACGTCCCGACTGAACCGGCCGACCGGGTCGTGGTAACGCGTCCACTGGCTGATTACGATACGGCGGTTGTGGCGGTCGACGACGGCACTGAGCGGTTCGAGAGCAACTACTGGGCGACCAAGCCCGTCGACGGCGATGGGTTCCCGACCCGACTCGAACGCTACGCGGGGGTCTATCCGGAGTGGAGTGATCGGGCGGCGGTCGTCGACGGCGCGATCAGTCTGACGCCGCTCGGGACGCCGCAGTCGGTCGTCGAGACACCGCCTGCGCTCGACGAACTGGTCGAACGGTACAACAACAGCGTTAATGTCGAACCGTAGGCGTCGACTACCGATCCGTATGCGTTGATTACCGGGTTACAGCTGGCCGCCCGGCCCACCAAGCCCGCCGAGGCCGCCACCGCCGTCGCCCTGCTGCATCTTTTTCATCATCCGCTGCATGTCGCCGTCGCCCATTCCTTGGAACTGCTTGATCGTCCGGTGCATCATCTTGTGCTGTTCGAGCAGCTCCTGGACGGTCTCTTCGTCGGTTCCAGAGCCGCGAGCGATACGCTCGACTTGGGTAGCTCCAATCGACCGTGGCTCTTCGAGTTCGGCCTCGGTCATCGACGACATGATGATATCGAACTTCCGCATCCGGTTTTGGGTGACGTCCATCGCGTCGTCGGGCAGCTGGTCCATCAGCCCGCCGCCCATCCCCGGAATCATATCCATTACCTGGTCGAGCGGCCCCATGTTGTTCATCGCCTCCATCTGTTTTTGCATGTCTTTGAGCGTGAACTCGCCTTCGAGCATCTGCTCGGGGTCCCAGTCGTCGTCTTCGGCCTGGGTCTGTTCCATGGCGCGCTCGACGCGCTCGGCGAGCTGTTTGAGATCGCCCATCCCCAGCAAGCGAGAAATGAAACTGTTGGGCTCGAAGCGTTCGATATCCTGGACGGTTTCGCCGGTTCCCAAGAAGGCGATCGAGGAGTCGGTTTCGTTGACCGCCGTCAGCGCGCCGCCACCTTTCGCTGTCCCGTCGAGCTTGGTGATCGCCACGCCGTCGACGCCGATCGTCTCGTCGAACCGCTGGGCCTGCTGTTTGGCTCCCTGACCGATTGCGGCGTCTAAGACGAGCAGACTCCGGTCGGGAGAGACGGTTGCTTCGATCTCTTCAATCTCGTCGATCAGGTCGTCTTCGAGTGCGTGTCGACCCGCCGTGTCGACGATGTGGACTTCCGCCTCGCTGGTGGCTTCCAGTCCGTCGCGGGCGATTGTGACGGGATCGGACTCGTCAGGATCGCCGTAAAACTCGACCTCGGCGCGTTCACACATCTGTTTGGCCTGGTCGTACGCGCCGGGCCGGAACGTGTCAGTCTGGATGACGGCGGGGCGGAGTCCCTTTTTCGAGAACCACCACGCCATTTTGGCGGCGGTGGTCGTTTTCCCCGACCCCTGCAGGCCGGCGAGCATGATCGTCTGCGGTTCGAGGGGGACCTCCGTCGAGTCGCCGACCAGCGCGACGAGTTCCTCGTAGACGATTTTGAGGACGTGATCCCGTGCGGTGGTGCCGCCCGGCGGTTCCTCTTCGAGCGCGCGCGTTTTAATCGACTCCGAGAGGCTCATCACGAGGTCGACTTCCACGTCGGCCTGCAGCAGCGAGCGTTGGATCTGCTTGACGACCGACTGCACGTCCGACTCGTCGAGCCGGGATTTCCCGCGGAGATCGTTGAGCGTTCCCCGAAGGGAACTCCCGAGATCATCGAGTACCATTTGGTAGCCGTAGGAACCCCAATCGGTAAAGCGTTGTTCGTCCGCGGTCCGAGACTGCCTCCGTTCTGGCTGCGTAGGCAGTGACTACCACCGAACCGTACGGTCGATTCGGCCGACACAGGAGAGCAGTGAGTCGACGCAGAAATAGTCAACAACGTGTACTGTATCGGTGGAATTACTACGACCGCGGTAGGTATCACCTATAATGGGAAAAACGGACCTGTCACTGTTCGTCGGGCAGGCTGAGATGGGTTCCCACGTCGACTCGGCGGTCGGCCAACAGACGGTTGTGACCTTCGAGACGACGGCGGCGGGAATCGCGTATCTCGACAGTGACGAGCCCAAGCCGGGCAGCGTTGTGACGGATCACGATCCACCCGACCGGGACTGTTTCGAGCTGCTCGAAGCGGTTCCGACAGCGGTTCCGGTTGTTGTCGCCCCAACAAGGGGATCCAGCGAGTTGGCGACCCGGGCCTGCAGGGCTGGAGCGGCGGGCTACGTCGACCTGGCGGTCGTCGAAAACGACGCCGAGGTGATCGCCGCCGAGATCGCTCGCGCCCGAAAACAGCACGCCGCAGCCGACGAACGGATCGATCAGTTCGCCAGTCTGGTCTCCCACGAGCTCCGGAGTCCGATCCAGACGGCCAGATCCGGGATCGATCTCGCCAACGCACAGTGTGACAGCAAGTACCTCGACGAGGTCGGCGAGACGCTCGATCAGATGGAGTCGCTGATCGACAACCTTCTCGACCGGCTCCAGCAGGAAGAACCACGCATCGAACTGACGCCTGTCGACCTCTCGGCGGTTGTCGAGAGTGCCTGGTCCGACGAACCCGGTGCGAGGCTGTCGGTTGAGTCGGAGCTCCCGACGATCGCCGCCGAGGAGTCCAGAGTTCGGCAGCTGTTTGAGAACCTGTTCCGGAACAGTATCCAACACGGGCCGCCATCGTCAGCCACCGACAGTGAGCCGATCACCGTCCGTGTCGGCGTCCTCGAGTCCGAGACCGAGGGGACGATCGGTCTCTACATCGCCGACAACGGACAGGGAATCGACCCCGACCACCGCACGAAGGTCTTCGAGTACGGCTATACCCGCTCGGAGCACGGAAGCGGATTCGGACTCGCAATCGTCAAGGAGGTCGCCGACGCCTTCGGGTGGGATGTCGAGCTGACCGAAAGCCGTTCGGGCGGTGTGCGGTTCGAGTTCCGACAGATCTATTTGACATAAGTAGAACAAAACGATTTTTTAATAGTGGATATGACGTATCACTATGTCTGACCAAGACGAGAAAACCGTCCTCATCGTCGACGACGAGGAGATGGTTGCCGAATCCTACGAACTCTATCTCCAAGACGACTACAACACGATTGTCGAGTTGAGCGGCGGTGGCGCGCTGATGGAACTCGACCAGCGGGAGGTCGATCTCGTGTTGGTCGACCGGCGGATGCCGGGCATGTCTGGCGATGTCGTGATCGAGCATATCGACAAATGGGAGATGGATTTCCAGGTGATCATGGTGACGGCGGTCGATCCCGATATCGATATCGTCGATATGCCGGTCGATGGCTATCTCACTAAACCGGTTTCGGAAGACGAGCTCGTCGAGGCCGTCGAGCGCGCAATCGCGATCAAACACTACGAGGATCTCATCGCCGAGTACAACCAGCTCGCCGAGAAATACGAGGTGCTGACAGCGGAGTTCTCCTCACGAGAGCTGGCCAACCAGAATCGCTTTGCCGACCTCGAATCCCAGATGGACGAGATGGAAGCCGAAATCGCCGAGACGGTCGAGAACTTTTCGGACAGCAAGCTCAGCGATGCCTTCAGCCGTCTCCACTGAACTGACTGCTTAGAAGGTTTTTCTGACGTACTGTTGGACGCGGTCGACGCGGCCGGCGTCGTATGTCCAGAGGCCACGCCAGACGTTCGGTCCCGTCTCTGTGGCGATCAGTGCAATCGGTTCGGCTGACGGCAGCGACTCGGGTGGGGTGTACACCACAAACCAGAGTCGACGGAGTTCGGGGTCATCGTTCGCGTGAACTGTCAGATCGAGTTCGTCGGCCACTGTTGGCCCGTCTCGTACGCCGTAGACGTGTGTCGAGACGTCGCTTTCGGCAAGCCACTCATAGACGGTCCGTGTGCCGTGTTCGTCGTCAAGCCGCGAGAGTAACTGAAACGAGACACGAAACTCCCCGCGGCCCGCCGACAGTGCCTCGAACTCGATACACCGCGAAATGATAACTAACAGCAGCTTTTCTTTGTTCGAGGCGGGATATCCTCTGACTGTGAACTCGATTTCGTCGAGACCAGTCAGTACATCCGGAAACGCGCCGGTTTCGATCTGTCTGGTGCCCGTGCGGTACCGATCCGTGTTTATCAGCAGAAACGACTGCTTGAGTTCGTCCCACGATGAGGTTGCGATCACCTCGCCGTCGTCGACTAAACAGACGAGATTTTCCTCGCCGTCGGGCAGCTGTTTGGTCGCCACCTCGACAGTCTCCGAACCGAACACGCGTTCCAGCAGTCGACGCTGTGGTTCGAGTGCCGTATCGGTCACGTTCACTAACAGCAGTGTTTTTTCTGTGGTCTCGACCTCGTCGATCAGCTCGGCGAGTCTATCGACCTTCACCATCGCGTCACTCACGTAGTTACAACTTATCGGATAGCGGTAATCAACGTATCGCTCGTTTTCGTACGGTGTCGACTGCCCGAACGACACTTCCTAGGGCTGGTTCTCGATCCAACGGATGATACACAGTGCCTACCCGATTCGAAACGTCGGCTCGCCGATGGTAGTGACTCCCTACTCGACGCCGAGTAGCTGGTCGACCAGCTGTTCGGGCTCGAACGGCTCGATGTCGTCGTACCCCTGGCCAGTGCCCAAAAACAGGATCGGCTTGCCGGTGACGTACGAAATCGAGATTGCTGCCCCACCTGAGGAGTCGGCATCTGCCTTCGTCAACACGGTGCCGTCGATTTCGGCGGCATCGTTGAACTCCTGGGCGCGCATCACCGCATCCTGGCCCGCGACGGCTTCGTCGACAAACAGCGTCAGATCCGGATCCACCACGCGGTGGATTTTGGCCAGCTGCGACATCAGATCGTCGCTGGTGTGGAGCCGCCCCGCCGTATCACCGAGCACGACATCCACGTCGTTGGCCTCGGCGTACTCGACGGCGTCGTAGATCACCGCGGCGGGGTCGCCACCCTGCTCGTGGGTGATGATCTTGCGGTCGACGTTTTCGGCGTGTTTCTGGAGCTGCTCGTTGGCACCCGCGCGGTAGGTATCCCCGTTGGCCAGCACCGACGAGTAGCCCCGATCGCCGAGATACTCCGAGAGCTTGGCGATCGAGGTGGTTTTGCCGACGCCGTTGACGCCGGTAAAGACGATGGTAACGGGTTTCTCAGCCTCGGCGAGTCGTTGTTCGAAATCGAACTGGCCCACGCTGATTACCTCAACCAGCGCGTCGTGCAGAGCGAGTTCGACGAGTTCACCCGTTGTTTCGACCTGTTTGCGGGTCTCGCCGATCATCTTCTCGCGGACGGTTTCGAGAATCTCCTCGGCGACGCTCATCTCGACATCGCTTTCGAGCAGCGCCATTTCGAGGTTCCAGAGTGGGTCTTCGAGGTCCTCCTCCTCAATGATGATTTTCCCTGTCGCAAACGCCGCGACACGTTTGAGCGTTCCTGGTCCGGAGTTCTCGTCTGTGTCGGATTCGTCCGCCTCAGCGTTGGCGTTGTCCGTATCGGCGTCGGCGGTCGACTCGTCGACTGTCTCCGGACTGTCCTCGACCGACTCAGGACTGTCAGTCTCGGTGTCGGCTGTCTCGGTGTCGGCCTCGGCGTCGACTGTCCCGGCGTCGGCGGTTGTGTCTGCCTCTGTGGCCGCTTCGGTCGCACCGCTCTCGGCTGGCGATTCGTCGTCCGGTGTTGTCTGAGCGTCGTCCGTTGGTTCGGCCTCCGCGTCGACCTCTTCGGCCTCCGCGTCGTCGGCTTCCGTTTCGGCTTTCTCCTCGGCAGTCTCCTCGACGTCGGAGCGGAACTTGCTCAGCTTGTCTTTTAATCCATCAAACACGGCTGGAAAGAGTTGCTGGGTTGGTTACTCGTCGTCGCCCTGCTGCATCGCCTGCATCTGCTGCATCTGCTGTTGCTGCAGTCGCTGCTGGATCGCCTGGGCCTGGTCTTCGAGGGCGTCGGCTTCCGCTTCGAGATCGTCGATCTCGCCTTCGAGCGTATCTATCTCCTCGTCGAGGGCGTCCTGTTTGAGTCGCAGCGAGTCAATTGCAGTCTCTTGGTCCTGTTCGGCCGCGTAGCCGCCGCCGAGGCTGACGATCACTTCGTCGATGTCTTGGACCTCTGCACGGAGGTAGGCGTCGCCGCCGAGCGGCACCTGGACCGTCGAGCCCGTTTCAAGGGTTTCGAGACCGTCGACGGCTTCGTCGATCTCGTCACGGTCGGCCTGGAGGCCGTCGATCTCTTCGTTGAGTGCTTCGATCTCCTCGTCGAGTGCCTGCAGCTGCTGTTGGAGCTGCTGGAGCTGCTGGCCGCCGCCACCGCCTGGGCCACCGCCCATCATGCTGCAACGACCTCGTCGATCGTGATCTGGGTTCGTTTCAGGCCGTGTTCGCTGCCGAACTGCGAGAGGATGTGCTCGCGGGCAACCTGTTCGTTGACCGCCTCGATTTCCTTGGTGAACGACCGGGGACCATCCCGACCGGCAAACTCGCCACGAATAGTGAACTGGCTCATACCCACACCGTCGGCCCGCGACCCGGAAGTATCTTCCTACTTAATGGTGCCACGGGAGTCGTCCCCGTGGTCGACGGCTGGCTCCAGACAGGTTCTCAGCCACCCGTATACGGCACTGCCAAAAACGGGAGTCGACTCAGTCGAGATACCCAAGCGTGTCTTCGATCCGGCCGATCTCCGGGCCTGTCGTGTCCTCGCCAACCAGATAGCTCGACTCGCCGGCGACAAGCCCCGAGCCGAGCAACGGTGTGCCGTAGTTGATCGTCCCCAGATCCGCATACACGTCGAGATGGTCTTCGAGGGATTCGAGCTCCGATTCGGTCGCTTTCGGATGACAGAGCACACCGGAGTTGGTGGCCACGGCGGCGGTGCCGACCGTATCGCGCTCGCCGAGTTTCCCGCGCAGTACGGGAACATCGAGTGCCGATTTGACCGCTTTGACGCCCTCCCGAGAGAGATCTGGATGGACGTACGCGCCGTAATCGTTGGCGACGACGACGTTGCCGGCGGCGTTGATCCGGCCCGGCAGCTCAACGACGGGCCCCGAGACGGCCTCGACGAGGCGGTCGTACTCGCGGTCGGTGATCCGGTTCGAGACGACCAGCCCGTTTTCGTTACCCGCGGCTAGCGAGCCGACCGTGCCGGAGCCACCGATCGTGGTCTGGACAGGGTCGACACCCAGCTCGTCGGCCATCGATTCAGCCAGCTCGTCGTCGACATCCCGCCGTACCAGCAGACAGTCGGGCGTGACGCGGGCAAAAACGCCGATATACGACGAGCCGGCGACGGAAACACGAAGCACGCGTTAGGCGGCTTCGGCTTCGACGATTGCCTCGCCGTCTTCGACAAAGCGGGCCGCACGAACCCGAAGCTTCGATGGTGGGTTCTGTCGACCCTTTTCCCAGACTTTCTCGTTGATCGATGGGTCGAGGCGGACCTCGTCGCCGTCGACGTTGAAATGCTGTGCGAGATGCTCACGGATGAGCTTCATCGCGCGGTCGGCGCGTTTCTGGACGGCGACCTTGCGGACATCTCGGAGCGGGACCGTAACCACACGTTCTTCGAAATCACTCGTACTCATTGTTATTCGTCCGTGCTGCTACGCCGCCAGTTGCGGCGTTTCGGGTTCCGCGAAACCTGCATATCCGTCTTCATCATCACCCAGGTCGGAACACGCCGGTTCTGCCGTTCGAGTTTGGCCAGTCGTTTCTTCTGTGCCTTCGATTTCTTCCCCATAGTAGCCTACTGTCCTGCCCCGCCGCTTAAAATCCTGTCCATCCCGTACGGCATCTGGCAGCCAGCGACGGCTCAGAACTTCCCTAACAGCGATTCATAAAAGCTCGCGTCGCTGGCCTCGCCGGCGAGTTTCTCGACGATCAGCTCCGGCGTCGACCGCGCCAGATGGTCCTTGACCGGCGAGCGGTCGACCTGCAGCTCACCGTTCATCAGGCCGGTCGCCTGGATGCCGTCGACGGCCACCGGAACCGCCGAAGCCTCACGGATCTGGTCGGCCAGATGCGAGACGAAGACGGCTGTTGCACCCTGTCTGTCGAGGGCTTCCAGAATGCCGGCGATGATCTTCGCGCTCGCACCGGGCTCGGTGATCGACTCCAGTTCGTCGACTAAGACGAGTCGACCCTCGGCCCCCGAGACCAGCTCGCCGAACTCTCTGAGTGTGCTCTCGAAGGCACCAGCATCCAGCGTCCCCTGTGATTTGGCGTAGTAGTGGAGCTCGGTAAACCGCTGGAGGCGCGCCGACTGGGCGGGAACGGGTAGGCCCATCTGGGCCAGAATAATGATCAGCCCAACGAGGTCGAGCAGCGAGGTTTTGCCGCCGGAGTTGACGCCCGAAAGCAGGGTGACACCCTCGACGCTGTAGTCGACCGGCTCGACCTCGCTGAACTCGACATCCAAAAGCGGTGAGCGTCCGCCCTCGATTTCGAACCCGGCGTCGACGAACTCCGGGCGAACGCAGTCGAAATCCGCGGCGAACCGGGCGATTGCCAGCTCGACATCGAGTTCCAAGGCGTTGCGAACGAGCCGGTCGACGTCCTCACGCAGCGCGGCCAAGTCGGCGGCCAGATCGGTTTTGAGCTGGGCTGCTCTGCGGTCGCGTTCGGCGGTGAGTTCGGTTCTGAGCCGTGAGACCGCCTCGTCGCGCCGTCCAATCGGGAACGTCGGCTCGCCGTCGAAAATCCGGTCGGCGAGTTCGGCCTCCTCGGGTTTGAGCGCGAGGCTCTCTGTGAGGTGGCTCTGGGCCTTCTGGAGGGCGGTCTCGAAATCCTCGTCGAGTTCCCGCGCAAGCAGGGAGTCGACCCGTGCGCCCTGTTCGACAAGGGAGAGAAAGTCCTGACCCTCGATGGTGACGTTGCGTTCCTTGATCGCCTCCCGGAGATGGTCGTTGGCGACCGATTCGGCGGTTCCGACGGCGGCGTCCAGATCGTCGACCGCGACTTCCAGTCGTCGGAGTTCCTCGTCGCCGACGATAGTGCCGTCGTTGTCGACACGCGAAAGACCGTCTTCGAGTCGGTCGAGGTCACACGGCGGCTCCATCTCGGCGAGTCGGTGGACCGCACAGGCAGCCAGAATCTCCGCGCGGTTGGTGGCGAAAAACGACAGGAGGCGTTCGGGAACGACGATTTCGGGTTCGTCTAGGGCGTCCGGCCGCACCCGAACGTCACCCGAGAGATCGATGCCCGCAAACGATTCATCAAGGACGAAGACCGTCGAATACGACCGGGCCAGCTCGTCGATATCGCGGGCGTCCTCGACCGTCTCAGCAGAGACCTCGGGAATCAGGTTCCTGGCTTTGGCGTACTGTTCGGCGTCGGCGGTCGCCAGACACCGATCCCGCACGCGGAGTCCCGTGGGCTCCGAAAGGGGTTTGACGCCACCGAGTGCATCGGTGACTGCTGGGTCGACCTCGCGTGCGAGCGCGCGGTCGACCAACTGCTGGACCTCCTCGATGCGCGAGGCTCGCGCGCTGGGATAGATCGTTTCCAGTCGCTTTTTCGCGTAGGTCGTGACCGCTCGCGCCTGGAGCAGCGAGAGTGCGTCGTCGTACAGCGATTTGGCCCGATCGGTCGCCAGAAAGCCGCCGGGGTCGTCGTGTCGACGCTGGATCGCCCCGCGGGCGATGGCGGCGGCCCGTCCCTCGGAGATGCCGGGGGCTGCCGCAAGCCGGAGCACATCGCCGGCCTCAAGGGCGGCCTCGGGGTCGTCGAGTTCGGTGAGTGCCGCGGCGGTTTTCTCGCCGACGCCCGGAATCGATTCGAACTCCATCGGCTGGGCGTCTCTCTGGCAGTACCAAAAGGTTGCGGGTGAGAAGGCGGGTAGGGGGAGTGACGCCCGCCCCACGGGCGTCCCCGCAGATGGGCGGCAACGGTCTAGAGTCGGTGGTCCGTCACACAGCACGTCGACACAGCCACCGCGGTGGTCCACACGGTGACTGTCTCGGATCGTGTTAGCTGTCTGTCACCACCCAGCTGTGAGAACGATGCCCAATAGTATCACTGTTGTGGCCGGCTACCGACGACGTGAACAACGTGTTTTTGCCTTCCCGACCCCACGTCCGGCTATGACTCCCTCAGCGAAGGCCGCCGCGCTCCGTGCGGATCTGGCCGCCGAAGACGGCGTGCTCGTGGCGTTTTCGGGCGGCGTCGACTCGGCGGTCGTCGCTGCGCTCGCCCACGACGCCCTCGGCGAGCGGGCGGTCGCCTGCACGGCCAAAAGCGAGACGCTGCCGGCCGCGGAACTCGATGAGGCCAAACGAGTGGCCGACGAGATTGGCATTCGTCACGAACTCGTCGAGTTTTCCGAACTCGACAATCCCGACTTCGTCGACAACAGCGGCGACCGCTGTTATCACTGCCGGACGATGCGCCTCGGAAAGATGTACGAGACGGCCCACGAACTCGGTATCGAGACGGTCTGCGACGGCACCAACGCCTCCGATCCGGGTGAGGGCCACCGCCCGGGTCTGCAGGCCGTCGACGAACTCTCGGTTCGCTCGCCGCTGTTGGATCACGGAATTACCAAAGACGAGGTCCGGGCCATCGCCGAAGATCGAGGACTCTCAGTGGCAGATAAACCCGCGATGGCGTGTCTCTCCTCGCGGATTCCGACCGGCCTGGAAGTCACCGAAGCGAAACTTACTCGCGTCGAGAAGGCCGAACGACTCCTCCGAGAGTGGGGCTTCGAGCAGTTCCGCGTCCGGGACCACGACGGGTTGGCCCGAATCGAGGTCGCGCCCGACGAACTCGACGACGCCCTCGATTCTGCGTTCGCCGAGGCGGCCCGCCAGCATCTCTCGGATCTCGGATTCGAACACGTCACACTCGACCTGCATGGGTATCGCACCGGCAGTGTGAGTCCCGCTGCTGATGACCACGCCGCCGCTGATGCTACCGACGCCGAGTCGACGGTGTTCTCCCAGCAGTATCCGAGCAAGTAGTCAACGCCTACCCACCGCGTAGTCGACGCCTAATCGGCTTCAGCCGACACCTGCCACGAACTGATGCAGTATTACTCTGCTAGCAACGGGCCTACAGCTATTGCTGATCCTGCTGGGCGAGTAGCCGTCCGTACTCCTAAATACCAGGACGCCACACAGCGACCGTATCAGAATGGTCAACGATAGCGAACAGTCGCCCGCCCAGCCCCGGCAGTTCAGGAAAAACCGGTTTTTCGACGGAAAACTCATGACTGCGCGGGATATGGAAACCGAGCAACGCTACCACGCCGACCGGCTCGAAACGCTTGCCCGCCAGACGGTTGGGTCGGGCATCATCACCGGCCTGGAGATCACCTCGGTCACCGCGGTCGACGACCGGCTCGACGTCACCGTCGATGCCGGCGTCGCTATCGATGGGGTGGGCCGACCGCTCGTCGTCGAGACGCCGACGACGAAATCCATCCCCGAACCCGACGGCGAGCAGTGCCATCTGTACGTCCGGTTCGAGGAAGTCGAAACCGGCGAGGTGGCGGTCCCGGATGCCGACCGTCGCCATCCCGAAAGCGAGGCCGGCCGCGTTGTCGAAACCTTCGAGCTGACGTATCGGGAGTCACCACCCGACCGCGAGGGTTCCGCGGTCGACCTCGACGGAATCGACGCCGAGTCGACACCGGCGGACGTAGCCACCCGAATCGCTGCGGGCTTCGATGGGGAGTCGGCGACGCAGCCGACGGATCCGGCCGTCTATCTCGGCGGATACGAACGCACCGCCGACGGGGAGTGGACTCCTGTCGATACCCCAGACCCCTCCTACGTCTACCCCAACGACTTGTTGGCGGCGATGGTTTTCGAACACATCACTGATACCGACAACCCACACCAGACGGATCTCGACGCCGACGACTCGGAGCCAACGCCCGAGGAACTCGAGGGCATCCACGAGCGTGTCGAGTATCTCCATTCGGAGCTGTCGACGCTCAAAGCCCGCCAGGAGACGACAACTGAGCATCTGATAGGGAAAACGCTGGCCTCCGCGAGCCGCCTGTTTGCGACGGTCGCCGACCGGTTTGTCGACCACCACCCTGCGGTCAGCAACGCCGCCCGCGAAATCGCCCACCAAACCCAGACCGCACGGTCGACAGCTGCGACGGACCCCGAGGGGTTCGGATCGGTCGCCCGCCGGCTCCAGCCACTGCTGGTCGAGTTCGGCGAAGGGCTCGACGGCGCGGCCAGCCAGGAGACCGTCGACCGCTACACCGAGGCCCTCTCGGCACTCCAGTCGACACTGGAGGCCGACGACCCAGCCGTCGAGACCGCCATCGCGCTCGATAGGGTCGCCGAAGCTGCCGTCGACCTCGAAGTCGCCTATCCGGCTGTCGCCGAGCAGTAACCCGTTTTTGTCGTTCGTCAGTCGATCCGGTTTGGGTGTCGGCCGATATATCAATAGTTCGACCAATTTCTGTTCTAAAATAACGTAGGTATAAATGACATGACGGGGCCCAGTGACCCCGTACCGCTGAACACAGACAGGCGGAACTTCCAACCTATGCCAGCATACCAATCACCAGGCGTGTACGTCGAAGAAGTAGACACCGGGACGAAATCGGTCGAGGGAGCCTCTACCAGCACCGCGGGCTTCCTTGGCGAGACCGAACGCGGCCCGGTTGAACCAACACTGATCACCAGCTTCGGGGAGTTCAAACGGACGTTTGGCTCCTCGCCGGCCTCGTCGGATCTCGATGCCGCCGTCGACGGCTATTTCAAAAACGGCGGCAGCCGGTGTTACGTCGGCCGCGTCACCGCTGCCGACTACGACGACCGCGCGACCGCGCGAATCGCTGACGCTGACGGCACCGAACTGTTCGAGCTGTCGGCCAACGGCCCCGGCGAGTGGGGCAACAGCGTTGCCGCCATCGTCTCGTCGGGTCGCGGCGAGTTTTTCGATCTCACCGTTCGCTACTGGTCGTGTGATATCGAACGCGTCAGCCAGCCGTCGGCTGCCGATCCGTCGCCGGCTCCGGATCTCGAACACACCTACGAGGATCTCTCGACTGATCCACAGTCGAGTCAGTTCTACGAGGCCCAGCTCGACGGCTCGGTGCTCGTCGACGCCGAGTATCTCTCCGAGGGCCAGCCAACCGAGGGCCTGACGTG
>Ga0207421_10005739_pt1 | contig 13777 bp, 12 predicted proteins | sample SodLakKL_010_SED_4_FD_187542 | JGI IMG/M metagenome (GOLD analysis project Ga0207421, IMG submission 187542) | Alkaline sediment microbial communities from Lake Tanatar, Kulunda Steppe, Russia - 8KL_010_SED (SPAdes) (version 2) | ecosystem: Environmental > Aquatic > Non-marine Saline and...
GCCGTGATGGTGCGGGGCTTGCCCGCCGCAATATCCCGGTACAGATGGGAGATTACGCCCTGGGGCAGGTTATAAGCCTCGATCCGGTTTTCCACGGCCATTTTCTGCACCTTGGGAACGAGACCCCAGTGCCCGCCGACGACCCGTCGAATCAGGCCTTCATGGCCGAAGTGATTCAGCCCCTTGTCTTTCCCGTCGCCCTGGCCGGCCGCATACACCAGCGTCAGGTTGCGGGGGGACCCGGTATTCAGAAAATGCTTTTCCAACGCAACGGCGATATGTTCGGGAAACCCGGTTCCCACGAACCCGCCGGTTGCGATTGTATCATTGTCCCGGATAATGCCGACCGCCTCCTCGCAGGTGACGATTTTGCCCTTCTGGGCCGTAAACGGCGTCAGGGGGGACAGGATAGGGTGCGTCTGCATCTTTTTTTCCGGACCTTTGTATTCCCGGTCCATATTCGACCCTCCGTATCATGCGAATGTTCAGCTTGTCCGTTTGATCAGATCAGTCCAGCCGCCCGGGGCATGAAAAGAAGAAGGTCCGGAAACAGCGAGAAGATCAAAAGCGCCGCAAGCATCAGCAGGAGGTAGGGCACAACGCCCCTGTAAATATCGGCCAAAGAAACCTCCGGCGGCGCAATCCCTTTGAGATAGAATATCGTCAGGGCAAATGGCGGGGTCAGAAATGAGGTCTGGAGCACGATGATGTTCATCAGGGAAAACCAGACCGGGTCGAAGCCCAGGGCAACCGCTACCGGCGTAAAAAGCGGGACAACGATCATGATAATGCCGATCCAGTCCAGAAAGCAGCCCATGAGTATGATAATGAGCCACATGACGATCAATACGCCCCAGGGACCGAACGGCAGCCCCAGGATCGAGCTTTCGATCACCCGCCCGCATCCCAGCCGGACGAAGACCGTGGTAAAAAAGGACGCCCCGATGACCACCAGGTAGACCATGGCGGAGGTCTTGGCCGTTCGGATGGCCGCTTCAACCAGCATGGCCATAGAGAGCTTGCGATAGGCAAGGGCCAGGAAAACCGCTGCCAGTGCGCCGATTGCAGCCGCCTCGGTGGGTGCCGCAAGCCCGAAAAAAATCGTCCCCAGCACCGCAAGAATCAGGGTGAGAACCGGGAGCACCGAGACGCAAAACATTTTCGACTTTTGCAGGATGGTGTAATGAACCCCTGCTTCTGATGCGGAAGGCCCCATGGACGGGTTGATGAAACAGCGGATACCGATATAGAGGACATAGAGCAGGGCCAGGATCATGCCGGGCACAAACGCACCGATCAGCAAGGCCCCCACGGATACGTTGGCTACCGGCGCATAAACCAGGATCAGAATGGAGGGCGGTATCAATATTCCCAAAGCGCCGCCGGCGCAAACCGCGCCGGACGCCATGGGCTTGTTGTACCTGTATTTCATCATGGCGGGCATGGAAATGATTCCCATGGTCACAACGGTTGCTCCCACAACGCCGGTGGCGGCGGCAAATATGGCACAGGTTAGCACTGTAGCAATGGCCAGGCCCCCTTTGAGCTTGCCGGTCAGGACATAAATGGCGTCGTAGAGCCGTCCCGCCAGCCCCGACTTTTCGATGACGATTCCCATGAATACGAATAATGGTATTGCAATCAGCGTATAGTCGGACAAAACGACGTGCGTTCGCAGCATGAACGTATTTGCAATCCGGGGGCCGACGAAAATCAGTCCGAATATCGTTGCTATGCCGGCCAGGGAGAAGCCGATGGGGAAACCCATCATGATGACAATGATAAGGCTCGCCAGCATCAGCACGGTAATCAGTTCAACACTCATAGATCCTTATCCCTTCCCAGCAGAACGAGAATTTCCTTAAAAAGCTGCGACACCCCCTGAAGCAGAAGCAGAAGCACCCCGAAAAAAATCCAGGTCTTGTAGGGGTAGGCGGGCGGCATCGCACCGATGGTGGAACGCTCCTGCAGGGCCCATGAACGGAGCATGTCGTTGTACATGACCCGCCCGATAAAATACCAGGCAAGGAAAAACAGTCCGATGATGAAAACCACATTCAAAAAGGCCCGCACCTTCTCCGGAAGCCGGCTGGAAATCAGGTCCACGGAAACATGTTCACCGCACTGCCAGGTATATCCCATGGAAAGCATAAGGAAAAAGCTGGATAAGAAATACGTCAGGTTAAAGCTCCACTGGGTCGGGGAGCCGAAGAAATAACGGGCCATCACCTCGTATGTCAGCGTCAGGATCAGGGCAAACACCAGAAAGGAAACCGTCTTGGAGACTTTTTCATTGATCCGGTCTATGACCCATATTGTTTTTTTGATCACAACCATTTTGGCATCCTATGGATTATGCCGCGGGTGCATTGCGAAAGACTTTGGACCGGAAATGGGAACCGGGCGCGGCCCAGGCCACGCCCGGTTCCCTGCTCCCCGCCGTCACTACTTTCTTACCGGAACCATGAATTCCTCGTACTCCAGGAATCTCTCCCAGAAATCGTTCACGGATGCCCAGGTACGGGTGTAGTGGTCGTTGTTTCTTCGCTCAACGTCCGCATCAATCCAGTCCCAGGCCTGCCTGCGCATCTCCCGCTGAACGTCCGGATCCACGTAAGTCCGCTTGATGCCCCGCTCGTCGAAGTAATCGAGGGCGTCCATGTCCACGACGTTGCTCTTGGTCCACATATGAAGCGTCATGGCCTTTGCGGCATTGTCGATGATTGCCTTGTAAACTTCCGGCAGCTCATTGTAAGCATCCTTGTTGAAGCCGAGTTCGAAGAAGCAGGTGGGCTGATGAAGACCGGGGCCTGCGATGTATTCGGCCACCTCATGGAAGCCCTGCTGACGGTTCACCGCCGGGGTGGAAAACTCCGTGGCATCCAGGATGCCGCGGTCAAGGGCCGGGTAGAGTTCTGTGCCGGGCAGCATGGTAACCGCCACGCGTAGATCCTTGAGCACCTCGCCCCACCAGCCCGGAGCACGGTACTTGAGCCCCCGCCAGTCATCCATGGTTTCCAACGGTTTGTTGGAGTGCGCAAGCAGTTCAGGCCCCGTAACCCCGCCCGGCAGAACAATGACGTTCTGGCCGGCTTCGTCCATCATTTCCTGATAGAGTTCCATGCCGCCGTAATTATACAGCCACGTTGTATGCATGAGGGGCTCCAGGTGCAGGGGAATGGACGCGAAAAACGGAGCGGAAGGATGTTTGCTCATCCAGTACCCAGGCCATGAGTGATACGCGTCGATCGCTCCGGCATCCGTGGCGTCCAGCACTTCCAGGCCGCCTACAATGGCGCCTGCCGGTTGTATGTCGATGATGAAGTTTCCGCCGCTCATGTCGCGGACACGCTTTGCAAAATCCTCGGCCATTTCATGAAGCAGCCACCCCTGGGACCAGGTAGTCTGCAGTGTCCAGCGTACTTCCGGAAGCGCCGCCTCAGCGCGCTCCTCGCCGGCCTGCTGGCCGCCGCACCCTATGAACCCAACGGACATTGCAAACAGCACGGCCATGATGCATGTGATGGTTTTGATCCGAAACATGTCAACCCCCCTTGTTTTGGTTTGATTGCCCGCCGGAAAGGCATCCGCCCGGACATCGTTTCCGGCGATACCCCGGCGATATCCCGAAGATACCCCGGCGATACCATTGATGGTTTTCTTCTTCGTGCCGGGCTGCGAACCAGTCAACGCTCAACGTCGGACCCATAAATAAACAGCTTTTACGAAGAAAAACAAAACAAAAATTATTGAACAATATTTAGATAGCAATGAACGTGCCACCATTGCGCAATACATGAAAATTGTTTTTTTTACAGGAGGTTAAGCGGAAAAACACAGCGCAGAAATGAATACTGAAAAGGAGCGGTGTCTATCAGGGTAGACAAAAAGACATAGGGATTGGCAGGAAAGCCCGCAGAACCGTTGCGTACATGAAAATAGACATGTCCATTATTATGGACAATCTCGCCGGGCAAAGGGATGCCGCCAGGGAACACGGCTCAGTCGGCGATGTTGTAGCGGCTCATTTTCTGATACAGGCCGGAACGGTGGATGCCCAGAATTTCCGCTGCTTTTTTCCGGTTGTTACCGGCTGCCCGCAGCGCGTTTTCGATTGCCGCCTTCTCCGTATCCGCCAGGATCCGGGCAAGGGTCTTCCCGTCTGCGGAGGAAAAACCCGCCGCGCAGGGCGCGGCGGCCGCAGTCTCCCCGCCGGGGGCCCGGCGCCCGTTCATATCCAAAAGATAAATCGGCAGGTGGGTTTTCCGGACAATAGGCTCCCTGCCCATATTCACCGCCACGGCGCGCTCCAGAACATTTTTCAGCTCGCGCATGTTGCCCGGCCAGTCATAAGCCTTGAGAATATCGATTGCTTCCGGGTCGACCGCCTCAACGGCGGTTCCGAGTTCCTCGTTGACCTCCTGGAGCATCCGCTCGCAAAGCAGCTCCATATCCTCCCGGATCTCCCTAAGGGGCGGGATCTCGATCTTCAGCACATTGAGCCGGTAATAAAGGTCCTGGCGGAACCGCTCCTTGCGTACGAGGTCCTCCAGATTCCGGTTGGTGGCGGCAATCAGGCGGATATCCAGCCGGATAACCCGGTCTCCGCCCAAGCGCTCCACTTCCTTTTCCTGGAGCACCCGCAGAAGCTTGGCCTGCATTTCAAGCGGCATATCACCGATTTCATCGAGAAACAGCGTGCCCCCCTGGGCCATCTCAAATTTTCCGGGCTTTCCCCCTTTTTTCGCGTCGGTAAACGCTCCGCCCTCGTAGCCGAACAATTCGGACTCCAGGAGGCCGGCCGGAATTGCCGCGCAATTCACCCGGATGAACGCACCATATCTGCGGAGACTCGAGTCGTGAATGGCATGGGCGAACAACTCCTTGCCCGTTCCGCTCTCTCCCCGGACCAGGACATTGGAACTGCCGGTTGCAGCGGTTTTTGCCAGATCTTTCGCCTGCAGCATCTTCTCGGAGCAGCCGACGATATTTTCAAAATTATAGCGACTCCCCTTCAGGCGCATGACCTCGCCCTTGTAATACTTCAACTCTTTTGTCGCAATATCGAGTTTCTCCACCATGGACCGGATTTCCTTCACGTCCCGGAACAACACCTTGCCAACGGCCCCGACGACTTCCCCTTTCTTGTAAATGGGAATCCGCATGACGACCATTTCATGGCCCTGGATTTTCTGGGTTTCCCCGATTTCTGGCTTCCCGGTTTTTACAACGATGTGCATGCGGGTGTTTTCGATGACATCCTCCACGGGCCGGCCCAGCGCATCCTTTTCATCGATGCCCAGAAAACTCTGGTATGCCTTGTTGAACCGGGTGATGATGCCATCCTTGTCCACCACAACGATGCCGTCATAGGTGGTTTCGAGGATCGTCTCGAGGATCTCGACCGAATCCTTTGCAAGTGCAAGTTCTTCACTCAACCTCTCGATATCCGTTGTGTCCTGGAAGATAGCAACGGCCCCGATCATTCGCCCGTCCTTGTATACCGGAGAACGGTTGGAATAGATGCTTTTGCCGTTGATAACCACCTTTCGCCCCACGTCGGGCCGGCCGGAGCGAACCGTTGAAAGCAGCGAAGGAGCCTTGAAAAGTGTATCCACTTTTTTCCCTAATGCTTCTTCGGTCCGCATTCCCAGGATCTTTTCCGCTCCCCGGTTAAACAACGTGACGATTCCGCCGGTGTCCACGGCCATAATCCCGTTGTGGGTCGAGTTCAAAACGGCGTAGAGGTGTTCGATGGAACAGTTTTTCCGATTGGCAGTCACAGGCGGGCCTCCCTGTTTGCAGGCGAACAGGCTTGACGGCTTCGTCATTGTTCCGGGAAATCCGTTGCGGCGGCATTTAAACGATGCGCTTCCTTCGTCAGCACATCCTATGGCCTTGATAAAAAATACCGGTTTTGGTTCGGGTGCTATTTGGTCGTGACGACGGGACACTCCGCATTCAGTATGACATACTGGGCCGTGGATCCGAAAATCAGCTTGTCCATCTTGGAGCGTTTCCGGATACCGATGATGATTTCATCCATGCTTTCCTCGCGGGCGTAATTGACCAGGTCCTCGTCGGGGGTAAGGCCCCGGACCAGCAGATGGGTTTCGCACTCGATGCCTTCTTTTTTGACCTTTTCGGCGGCACGCTGCTGCTCATCCTCGATCTTGTTGATCTCTTCCTGCTCCTGGGCGGTTCCCTTTTCCATGGAAGCAACGAGATACAGTTTGCCGTTCAAAAGTTTGGCATGCTCTATGGCAAGGTTCAATGCGGAGCGTGAGGACCTGGAACCGGTGTAGCAAACCATGATCTTCATATCATCTCTCCTTCGTCTCTGACTGGTTGACTGGCAATATCGTGAAGCGTTCGTCCATATTATCAACCTGCGAACGCAATCCTTTTACTAATTTTGTATAACCTATTTTACCGGCCCTGTATAGATTCAAAAACGACCGCTGAAAAAAGATCCAATGGATATAAAACAGTCGGGCGTTAAAAAAAGGCAACCGCCGGACCTGCCTGACCAGGCCGGATACAGTTGCCCCTTTAACGTGTCCGACAGCCGCGATCCCGATTGTATGACCGGATATTGGCGGAAAAAGAATTTCTCACCCTCCGATATACGCCTTTCGGACGTTTTCATCGTTCTGGAGCTGGCTGCACTCACCGGAAAGTACGCACTGGCCGTTTTCCAGCACGTAGCCACGTTCAGTGATATTCAGAGCCATGTTGGCGTTCTGTTCTGAAAGAAAAATGGTTGTATCCATCTCTTCATTGATGCTGGCGATAATTTCTCCGATCTGCTTGACGATCAGCGGCGCAAGTCCCAGGGACGGTTCATCCAGAAGCAGCATCTTGGGTTCACTCATCAGGGCCCTTCCGATGGCCAGCATCTGCTGCTCCCCACCGCTGAACGTACCGGCCTGCTGGTTTTTCCGCTCCTTCAGAATGGGAAAAATCGAATACACCTTATCGATATTGTTTTGCAGACGCTTTTTATCCCTGCGTTTCTGGTAAGCACCCAGTATAAGATTTTTTTCCACGGAAAGCTCCGGGAAAAGCTGTCTTCCCTGCGGGCAGAGTACGAGCCCCATCTCGACGATCTTGTGAACGGGCATCCGATGAATCGGCGCACCTTCGAATTCGATGGATCCGCCATTGGGTTTCAAAACGCCCGCTATGGTCCGGAAGAGGGTGGTTTTTCCGGCCCCGTTGCTTCCGAGAAGGGCGACGAATTCTCCTTTGTTGATCTCGAGCGATACCTGATGAATAATCTGAAGCCCGCCGATCTGCGTGTCAACCTGTGTCAGCTTAAGCATCCGCCTCACCTCCCAGGTAAGCCTCGATCACCGCCTGATCCTTTTTGACGACTTCAGGCGATCCCTCGGCGATTTTTTTGCCATAATTCAATACAACAATTCTGTCCACCAACCCCATGATCATCCGCATCTTGTGCTCGATCACGCAAACCGTCGTTCCCTGCTCGCGAATACGGCGGATGAACCCCGTGATCCGGTCGGTTTCCTCATGGATGAGCCCGCCGGTCGGTTCGTCGAGCAGCAGGATGCGCGGCTTGCTGACAAGCCCAATCCCGATGGCAAGGCGTTTTTGCTCTTCCTGGGACAACGTCGAAACAAAGCTTTCCGCCTTGTCCGCAAGGCCCACGAACTCGGCGGTCTCCATGGCGCGCAGATACGCCTCCACCTGCTGGTCCTTCCATGTCTTCGTATGAAACAGGGTGTTCCAGAATCCGATTTTGGTCCGCCAGCGGTAGCCGATCATGAGGTTGTCGATCACCCGGAGCTGGTCGAACAGGCTGGTGGTCTGAAACGTCCGGGAGATGCCCTCCCTGGTTATGTTGTGGGGTTTAAACCCCGTGATATCCTTGTTGTCGATGATCACATGTCCCGAGGTCGGCCATATCGTCCCGGTGATCAGGTTGAAAACCGTCGATTTGCCCGCCCCGTTGGGGCCGATGATCGCCAGGATTTCCCCCTCGTTGATTTCGAAACTCAGGTCGTTGACGGCCACAAGCCCATGAAACCGCTTGGTAAGATTCTCAACACGAAGCATATGCACTCTCCGAGGTTATGATTGACGCCACGCGGCGACTTTCTGGTTCAACTGGCGCAAACCGCCGTACACGCCCTGCGGGAAATAGATGATCGCCGCGATGAGCAGCGCCCCGAAAAAAAGCAGGCGGTAGTCTCCAAGGAACTGGAGGGCCTCCATGATAATGGGAATAATGAATGCACCGAGCACCGGGCCCGCCAGGGTGGCCATACCGCCTAATATCATGAAAATCAAGAAGTTGAATGTCAGCAGATACGTAGCCGCACTCGGGCTGACCGCGCCCATGGTTGCCGCATACAGGCCACCGGCCGCGGCCGCGATGAAATTGCACAGTACGAAGGAGATCAGCTTGGTCCGGAAAATATTGATTCCAACGGACTCTGCCAGGGCGTCATTGTTGCGGCAGGCCATCATGCCAAGCCCAAAAACCGAATACACCAAACGATTCAACACGAACAGGGTCAGCAGGAGAAAGGCCAGGACCAGGTACCACTGGGCGGTCTGACTCCAGAATTCGATTGCCCCGATAAAGGGTATTGGTATGGGCGATGGCCGCGGGATCCCGAAAATGCCGTTGTGGCCGCCGGTCACCTCGATCCAGTTACCCGCGGTGATATACAGGATAACCCCGAAACAGAGGGTGACAATGGCAAAATAGGGCCCTTTCGTCCGAAGGGTCAACAGGCCCAGAAGCAGCCCCACGAACGCCGCGATAAGGGCCGATATGGGCAGGGCGATCCAGAAGGAAATGCCCGCTTTGGTCAGGTTTGCCACCCCATAGGCGCCGATTCCGAAAAAACCGGCATGGGCCAGGGAAAGCTGTCCGGTGAAACCGGTCATGAGGTTCATGGCGGAAGTGGAAATGGCAAAAATAATGCTCATGATAACAACCTGGAACATGTAGCGGTCCGGGATGAAAAACGGGAGCAGAAGGGCCGCGGCCAGCAGAACGATATAGGCGATCTTGGTGTGTATCGGCTTAGTCAACACGTTGGTAACCCCCTTGGTGCCGTGTGTTTCGTTGGGCTTAGTGCATCTTGCTGCCAAAAATACCGGTCGGTTTGACGGAAAGAATCAGGATCAGGGCGCCGAAGGCGAAAACATCCTTGTAGGCCGCGGAAAGATACCCGCCGCCCAGGGCCTCGATGATGCCCAGGATGTAGCCGCCGAGAATCGCCCCCGGAATGCTGCCCATGCCGCCCAGCAGCACGATGACAAAAGCCTTCATCCCGAGCAGCGCCCCCATGGCCGGCGAAAGCATGAAAATCGGGGAAAGCAGGCTGGCCGCAATGGCGGCGGTGGAGGCGGATATGGCGAACGTCATCCCGGAGACCCGGTTGACGTTGATTCCCATAAGCATGGCCCCCTCCCGGTTCTGCGCGACCGCTTCAATGGTTGTTCCCAGAATGGTCTTTTTCATGAACAGGTGGAGGGCGATGATCAGGACGACCGCGCCGCCGATCACCAGCAGCCGCTGGATGCTCATGGTGATACCCAGAAACTGGACCATTTGCGGATGGGGGTTCGGAATCCGAACGCCCTGCGGACCCCACACCACCATGGCAAAAGACTCCAGAAACAGCAGGAGCCCCACTGCCGCAATGAAGGCGTTGATATGCGGCTGCTCGTTCAGCGGCCGGTAAACGATGCGCTCGACCAGGCCGCCCGCGGCCGCGAGAAAAACAATGGAAAGGGCGAGGCTGGGCCAGTAGCCGAAGCCAAGCATGGTTATAAAGGAATATGTCACGTACCCGCCCAGCATGTAGAGGTGACCGTGGGCGAAGTTGGGGATGTGAAGCACCCCCATGACCAGTGTGAGCCCTACGGCAACGATGGCGTAGGTGCTTCCGAACATGATGCCGTTAAATAACTGCTGCAGGAAAAGTTCCATCCACTACCATCCCTTGTTGATTTGAGTCCATTGCCTGTCCGTCTATGGGAGGCCGGCACCCCGCCATATCCTGTCTATATCCCGAAAGCACAGGCGCTTCGGTGGGGCGGATCCGAAAGGGCGGCCGGGGCCGTGGGGACGCCGGCCGCCCGAAGAAACGTCGTGATATCAACTATGCCCTACTTGGCGTATCCTTCCAGGGGGAGCCAGGTGGAAACGACTTCCCTTTCCGGTATGGCTTCAACGATCCGCTCGAATTCCGCCTCGTCATCGGTCCACCAGATATTCTGGATCGAGGTCTGGTATTCCCCGTCCTGAATCATCTGAATGGTTCCGGGGACCAGCATCCGCGTGCCTTCGATTCCCATGTAAGCCACCAGGTTCTCCTCCGGCTCCATGGGGAGGATGTCGTTAAACGCCGCCTTGATGGCATGCGGATCGTCCACGCTCTGGGCATGTTCCATGGCCGCGGCCAGCATCCTCATGGCCGAGTAGTTGAGGACATTTTCCGAGGTGCTTTCCTTTCCGTACTGCTCCCCGTATGCATTATGAAATTCCTCCATCACGTCCCGGGGCCCGATGTCGAGCGTGCGGGCAACCCCGATGGTGTTGTGCATCAGGGAGCGGTCGCCGCCGAAAGCCTCCATTTCGATGTAGTTCATCTTGGCCTGGTCAACCAGCATGAATCCACCGTCGAAACCCATCCCCCGGGCCTGCTCGATGACCAGTGCCGTGGGGTCCGAGGGGCCGCCGATGAGGATGAAATCCGGATCGGTCGCAAGAATCGAAGTGAGCTGCGACGAAAAATCGGTTTCCGCGTAGTAGTTGGCCGGTCGATCCGAGGTAATTTCACCGCCAAGGCTCTCCCAGTGCTCCCGGAAAGCACCGCGCCAGTCGTCGCCGTAAGCTCCCAGCGTCACCAGCATGGCGCCCTTGCGCCATCCAAGGTCCCAGCCAAGCTCGGAGAAGGCATGAAGGTAGGCGGAAAATGGCGGCGGAATGGATATGGCCAGGTCGTTGTCAATATCGTCCACCCCGGGGGTGCTCGTATAGGCCATCATCAGGAATTCGGCCCCCCGCTCTTCGTTGACCTGCATCATGGGGGCGATCGTATTGAAAACGGGGTTGAAGATCACCCGGGCACCGGATCTCGCCTGGAGCCGCCGGGCGTTGTTCACCGCGGCAGTGGGGTCGATGTGATCGTCGAGGGTCTGCAGTCTGAAAGTGTACTGTTCACCGTTGACCGTGATTCCGCCGGCATCGTTGAGATCCGCTATGGCCATCTCCAGTCCCGCCACGTTGTCCCGTCCATACTGTGCAGCGGGTCCGCTCAGCGGCCCGGTAAACCCGATTACCACCTCTCCCGCCGAGGCGCCGCCCGCGAAAAAGACCAGGGCAAGCAGCCCGGCGAACATGCTGAGCACAGTATTTCTTACTCTTCTCATTGCATTCCCTCCCTTAGTTGTTCTTTTGTGTACGAGTCAGCCGGCTGACATGCTGTTCATGACCCGGCCGTTCAAAGCCCTCCTGATGCCGACCGGGAAACGGGGGCTTTGAGCCTCCTTGACGACCGGCCGCATGCAGGCCGTCAAAGGCCGTTGCCTTGCGTTTGGATGAACCTGGTGAACCTGGGAATATGGGATAAGTTGCAAGCGCAACCGATAGGGGGCCGCCGGTCACAGATTTTCACTTGTTTTCTGAAATTTCCGAGCAATATTTAACCCGCGGAAACATTGTTTTCGAAAAAAGCCGCTTACCTGAAGACATAACGAAGTTTCTCGCGCCAAGTCAATAGAAATATACAGGGGTCGGCAGATCCAACTTCTGTTTTTCTCATTTCGCTGCGCGCAGGAAAAAATTACTCGGCACGATCACCTTCTCCCTGCCCCCTGTTACGAAAGCTTCAGAGTACACCGCATACCGCCGATTTCAAGGGCGGTCTGCGAATAGGTCTGTTTGACGGTCATGCGCCCGTTTTGAAACGTCATGACATCCACGCCCCGGCGCCTTTCCGTCTGCCTTTCGTACGAAGGATCCGGGCAGGGCCACTCCAGGGTCCACTGGTACAACACTTTCTGTTTTTCTTCATCGATGAAAAGGTCTTCCGGCATGAAACGGAAATCCCTTCCTTCAAACCAGCTCCGCCAGGCTTTACGGAGTGCATCCCTTCCCCGGACCCGGGCACCGTTCCAGTTTTCGAAAAAAACGTTGTCGTCCATCAGGTCCAGCACGCCCTCGAGATCGTATTCCTCCCAGGCCCTGTTCCATTTGTCGAGGGCCGCCGCGATATCCCCGCGCGGCAACGCGCCTTCGTCCGGCACCGGCCTTCCGGTATCAGGCGGATATGTCTCCGGCGGATAAGCATCGGGAGAAATAACCTTTTTTATCAATTCGTCGGCTTGGCCGGGATCCGTAAGGGTATACACAAAAACCCCTTCAAAAGCGCCAAGGTCGGCACATGCCGTGGGGCATCCCTGCAGGGCCAGGACCATATCGACATCCTTTTCACCCGGCCCGGTCAGCACCGCATTGCCCGCAAGCCTTTCGGCAATCGTTTCGGCAAGCGCCGTCCGGTCATAACCGGGCCTGCACCCCCCGCAATACTTGAGTCCGATCCTTAACAGCCCGGCATCCTGGTTCATTTTCACGGTACCCGCCTACTTTCCGCGTCTTTCTGCCAGATCCCGCTGCAACCGGTCGATGCGGCGGTGGTTGTCCTCCGATCCGATATAGGAGCGGAAAAGCCATTCCTGAATACGCATGGCGCCGTCGAGGTCCTTGTCCAGGAGAAGATTGCCGAGCTGTTTGGTCTCCGTGAGGCATGCACGGTCGAACGCGGCCATGTCCTTTGCGATTTTGCCAACCGAAGAAAGCAGCTCTTTCTCGGGAAACACCCGGCTTACGTACCCCATTCGCTCCGCTTCCCAGGCATCGTAGATCCGGCCGGTCAAAGCGACTTCCTTTGCACGGCCCAGGCCGATAATCCGCCACAGGGGATCCATGATGGGCGTTAAAGAAAGGGCGACCTCCCGCTGCCCGAATTTCGCCCGCTCCGATGCATACCGGATATCGCACATCATGGTCATATCGAATCCGCCGGCGATGGCAGGCCCGCCCACGGCGCAGATAACCGGCTGGGGGCAGAACAATACCGCGCGGTAAGCCCTGTGGAAAAGCGCCGTGTAGGCCTCATTGGAGGCTTTTTCCAGCTTCCGGATTTCGTCGAGATCGAACCCGGCGGAAAAATATTTTTCCCCGCCGGTAAACACAACGACCCGCACATCCTCCATATCGCCCAATGATCCGAAAAGGTATCCTATCTCTTCCAAAACGACCGGAGAAAGGCTGTTTCCCCTTTCCGGGCGATGAATGGTGACAAAGGCGACGCCGTCCTCTTTCGAGAAAAGCAGGTGCTTGGTTTCCATATTCTGACCCCCTGAAAACCGGTTCCGGGCATGTCAACCGTGTAACCGATGGTTAATGATGTTTACATACAGCCATGCCATAATTCTGGAGCCGGTGTCAACCATTAAAATAACGAGCGTTCGCTCTTTACTTGTTGCGCGACTTAAAGCAGCTACCGGCGGCTGTGCAAAGGTTCAGGATCAGGGCTTGCGCTGTTTCCGAAAACGGCAGCCCACCAGTAAGCGGCAGAAGCAAACGAAATTCTTCAAGAATTACGCTCGAACGCTGAAGCCGTGCTTTTTCCGATGCCGTCATTGCCGTGGAAAATCGTTCCATTGCGTGACTGCCTCCAGGGGTTCCGGCGGGTATATCCGGCCGTGGGCCGGCGGCATGGAATTGTAA
>Ga0207421_10005740_pt1 | contig 13777 bp, 8 predicted proteins | sample SodLakKL_010_SED_4_FD_187542 | JGI IMG/M metagenome (GOLD analysis project Ga0207421, IMG submission 187542) | Alkaline sediment microbial communities from Lake Tanatar, Kulunda Steppe, Russia - 8KL_010_SED (SPAdes) (version 2) | ecosystem: Environmental > Aquatic > Non-marine Saline and...
GTTAGGTGAGCATCAGGAGCTGATGGAACGTTCTCCGCTTTACCGCGATCTCGTAAGAAAACAGGAATCTCGCTGAATCACAGACAGGATTCTGCTGCGTGGAGCATGCTGCCCCGGCGCGCAGAGGCGCCCCGGGGCAAACCCGGTCATTCGGCGTTCTCCCGGCCCTCTTCCTCGATAATCCCGCGAACCGCACGGAGCAGGGCTTCACTTGTGACCGTCGCCCCACCGTACGCATCAACGTCCAGCCGCTGTTCATCCACCATGGCTTTAATCACGCTGTCAATAGCGGGTTCGGCCATATCCGGGGTCTCGTCGTGTTCAATCACCACAACCCTCTTCAGCTGGCCATCACGAAATTCCACTTCAACCTCAATATCTCCCCCGAACCCTTCACTGCGACCAGTGAACACTCCGTCTGGAATGTCCAGCTCATCCAGCTCCACAGCATCCTCGTCATTGAGCGTACTCTCGAGCGTGTTCTTGACTGCCTCGACTATACCGAGAGTGGTTTCTGTAGCCCCTGAATAGGCATCGACGACCACCTGCTGCTCGCTCAACATGGTCGAAGGAATCACCTCGAGGACATCCTGGACGTACGAGGGAATCTCATAGTGATCCACCACCTCAATGTGCACCAACTGGCCGTCCTGGACCTCAACTTCCACTGTTATGCTGCCATCGTATCCGGTACCCTCACCCCGGTACACCCCGTCAGGCACATCCGCGAGTTCGAAATCCGGCTCATCACCGCCCAGGGCAACCAGGGCGTCCTCCACTGCTCCAATGATGCCCTCGGTGGTCGCCGTGGCACCAGATACCACATCCACGTAAATCTCCTGGTATTCCTTCATATCGCTCGGGACGACTTCGATAGCCGGTTCGGCAATATCCGGAGTCTCATCGTGTTCGACCACATCTACGCGCTGCAGCCTACCTCCACTGACTTCTACTTCCACGCGGATATCATCGCGAAATCCACGCCCTGACCCCTGATACACTCCGTCAGGCACATGGCTGAGGTCCACCTCAGTGCTTATGGCCTCACCGAGATAATCCCCCAGGTCCCCCAGTGCAGTCGATACGGCAGAACCAACCGCGCGCGATGATATCGTCGCTCCCGCAATACCATCTATGTCCTCGTCGAGCACCAGCTCATCGTCAAAACCTTTGCCCACGAACTGCTCCCGGAACCACTGCTCGTCGTTTACGCGGGAACCCAATCCGGGAGTCTCGGAATGCTCCAGGATACGAACAGGAGACATGACCTCAAATTCGGGATCAACCCCCACCAACGCAGTGATCTGATCGACGTATCCACCGGTCTCAACCATCACGGCATAGCCCGATAGTTCACCATCGTGGTAACCGACATATATCGTGCGGGAATCTGTTTCATCCTTGACATGGAATTCATCCGCCTCCGGCAGGACCTGCCGGAGGTTCTCCATCAGCCTCTGCTCCTGCTGCATGCCGATCACGGGACTGGTGATCTGATGTGTGCCCGCGAGCACAACTGCAGCAATCAGCGAGAGCGTCATGAGAAACAGCCCGATTTTCAGTATATGTGTGTACTGTTTCATAGCTATTCAGCTCCCCGATATCCGGCCAAGGCCTACGAAAGAGTGTTTATGCTTACGATAAGCTAGTTCACGTTGTATCTTTCACAAATACAGTGAAAAACGCGAAAACTTGACATATCTCCCGATGCTGCACCTCAATTATAGGACCGTGAACCGTCCCAAGTCAACAGATCACCGCTATTTTCCCTTTCCGGTTGTGGGATTTCAGTTCGGATGTGTTATACTGGTATCATAGATGTCGTGACCAGTTTCACAAGCTGGCAATTCAACACTAAAGCTGAGTACCCGCACATTTCGACCGAAGATTAGCCGCAACAGAGAGGAGCCTCGACCCGCATATGGGCCAAGAGCGGAAGCGAATTCGCGCACAGGCTGCATCTATCCGGGCAAAGAACGTACGGACGTTCTGGATCAGCGAGCTTGCGCGTCGACTTGGAATTGAGGGGGATACTGCCCACGACATCGCAACAGACATACACGATTACCTGTCACAGAATAACGTGCTCCGGGAGCTGGGCACCATTTCCCTACCAGTAATCGCCGGCAGGAAATACAATGCAAAACGAGATGCCTCCACCCTGCCCCGCAGGGAGGCGGCAGTTCAGCTGATAGCCAAAGATGATGCAGACATCCTTGAAGAATACGGTAACTCGGCCATGCTGACGGCCAGGATGGCCCGCATAATTGAAGATGCCTACTGGGCTGACGGCATCTTCAACGGACCCCTGCTGGCACTGCTGTTTCCGTTGAGTCTCCGCACTCTCCGCAGCAGGTTGAGGAAGCTGTGGGCACAAGGAGCAACCCTACCGCTGTGCGGAACCTCGCACAGGTATCGAAAGCAGTGGATAAACCTGCGGCCGGTCCTGGCTATCAGGCGCTACCTCCAGGGAGAAAAATCGGATGCGATAAGGCGATCGCTGCTGATCAGCCACGCACAGTGGAGCTGCTGGTGGGATCAATTCAGCTGGGTGTATCATTATAGAGAAGGGGAGGACGACTCCCAATCTCTCGCAGCAAAGATGAAGTATCCCGAGCCATTGATTGCCGAGTGGCTGGATCTGATCAGGGAACTCGAGCAGCCTGAGGAGTTCTCTGACCAACGCCTGATGCAGCTGATCGCTTCAGAACCATACGAAGACAGTCACGGGTCCTCAACACCACTCACCACCAGATACCTGTTCCATCGCTACGAACTGCCCGAATCCACCGCACAGGAGATCTTGCAGATGGTGCGAGACTTCATCGCCGATATCGCCGAAAAAGGTAACGGGCAGGTCGTGCACTTTGCGGCCTGTTCCCAGGTCTACTCGTCACAAAGCCTGTTTGACTCCGAGCTGTGCGCAGTGTTTCTCAATTACATCACCGACGATGACTGGGAACGGGTTGATCTGCAGCGACCGACAGGCCTTCGAACAGAGAGGCTGAAGCGCCTGATAACCGAGGCCTACCTGCAGAACTCAGCGCTGGCACTTCCCGATACCGCCTTTTTACTCGGCATGTCCACGGATGCTGTCAGCAATGTACTGCGGAATGAGGAAGACACCTCACTTCTCATACGGGGACGAGTGACGATTCTCGAACCCGCCCTGCACCGGGCCGAAGAAGTCATTCGTATGTTTTGTGAGGAAGAACTGGACCTGGAGCAGATTTGCGAGAAGACTGGTTTCGAGCGTTCGCGCATCAAACAGTACCTGCGGCGTTTTTGCCAGGTCGTATCTCTCAAGCGCGACGGGGTTGAGGTATCGGAGGTTGCCCGGCGGGTGGGAATCTCTCCCCGGGCTGCCCAGTACTGCGCAAACTTATGTGATCGTCTGTCTGAGCAGATGGAAGGCGAAAAAATCCAGGAGCAGGCCTTCAATCGACTGAAGTCCAGATTTTCAGACGAACTGCTGCAGACCCAGCAAGATCAGAAAGAACCTGTATAGGTGACTTCCCCGGGCGGTATCCATAACAGTCCGGCAAAAAAGCGTGCTTTTCTGGGCACGCAGCGGACGGGGTAGATGTACGTTCGGCTGAGAAATCAGGTGGAGGTGAGCAACATGAATGAAGATAAAAAGCACATGAAGAGGTGTATCGAACTTGCCCGGTCGGCGCGCGATGCCGGGGATCACCCTTTTGGGGCGGTGCTTGTATCCGATTCAGGTGAGGTAATGGCAGAAGGACGCAATCGGGAGGAAACCAGATACGACGTAACATGGCATGCAGAAATCGCAGCAATAAGAAGGGGTACGGCCCTCAGGCAAAGCAACTGCCTGCAGGGAGCTACTCTGTACACCAACGGTGAGCCCTGCATAATGTGCTCTGCGGCCATCCGCAAGACGGGAATAACCCGGGTGGTGTTCGGGGCACATTCACGCAGCCCGTTCAGATCCGACCCCCATCCGCTCACGGATCCAGACTTCGGAGATACCTCTCCTCCCATCGTGGAGGGAGGGTTCATGGAGCAAGAATCTCTCAGCGTTCAGGAACGCATCGAGGATGGTTGAATAGGGAGACTATTCCCGGACTTCGGCGTCGCCGCTTTCCACCATGTCGCGGATGCGTTGTCTCAGGACGGGTTCGGTGTTGAGGGAGGGGTCCTCCAACACCTCGTCCAGCAGTGCCTCCAGGATTTCTCCCACTTCAGGCCCTGGATCTATACCCGCAACCTCCATGACATCATTCCCGTCGACCGCAAGATCACGCAGGCTGAAGGCTGAATCCTCCTCCAGTACCTTCGCAATCCGGTCCAGAAGGCGAATTGTGCCGCGCGAAAGCGGGCCACGCTTGGTTCCCGATCCCTCGCGGTCAGCAATACGCAGCTGTATAAGGTCATCGATATGCTCGAGCCCAACCCGGTTGATCAGCCGCCTTATGGCCGCGTCTTTCATCTCGGGATAGTGATGCAGTGCCATGTGATGCCGTATCAGGTGCGTGGTGCGCTCAATAGTCTGATTATCGTACCGCAGTCGGGACAACATGCGACGGGCAATCGCCGCCCCCACGACGTGGTGGTTGAAAAACCTGCGCTGACCCTCATCGTCCACGGAAAGACAGCGCGGCTTCCCCACATCGTGCAGCAGTGCGGCCAAGCGCAAAACCAGGCCGCTGCCGCAGAGCCGTGCCATGGCATCCAGCGTGCCCAGGGTGTGCTCCCACACTGTATAGGCGTGGTGTGGATTTTGCTCAACTCCGACTCCCTCCACCAGCTCCGGCCAGAACTGCTCCAGCAGCTCTGTCTGCTGCAGCAGTCGCAGTCCACGTGCCGGCTGGGAAGACAGCAGTATGCGATTCAGCTCATATTGAATTCTCTCCACCGATACCTGCCGCAGCAGCCGTGCATTGTCTCTGATCGCGAGGAGAATATCTTCACCCACAGCAAAGTGCAACTGGGCAGCAAACCGTACCGCCCTGACCATCCGCAGGGCATCCTCATTGAAGCGCTCCGCCGCCTCCCCCACAGTGCGAATTCTACCGCAGGCGAGATCCTCCAGACCGCCGAATGGATCATGCAGCATCCCGCGCCGGTCCATAGCCATGGCGTTAATGGTGAAATCACGCCGCCCAAGGTCGTCCTCCAGGCGCCGCGAAAAGGTCACCCAGTCGGGGCGACGGTGATCGGAGTATTCTCCCTCCGTCCTGAAGGTCGTAACCTCCACGTGTGCATCACCCTGAACCACTGTGACCGTGCCATGTTCAATACCCGTGGGGAGGGTGCGCGAGAAACTGGACCGCACCTCCTCCGGCGTTAGCGACGAAGCCACATCCCAATCGTCCGGGGAACGATCCAGCATGAGATCACGCATACATCCACCGACAATAAAGCCCTCTCCCCCCCGTTTCTCAATCCGCCGCAGCACAGAGAGAACTGCGGGTGGGATAACCCCAGCGGCAAACCAGCGAATCCACCGCTGCCTCCACATCAGATGTGACCGCCTGAATCGTTCCTGGCACACTGCCCGTCACCTCACAAAAAGTGGGAGGCCTCTCGGCTGCTCCCACAAATCCTTCTGGACATGTCCGGATCTGACCGCCTATATCTCGCACCACCTGGGATCGATGTCCCTGATCGGCGTAAACATATACAGGTTCCGCGCATTACCCTCTTGGTCATTTTCTGCGTCGGGGCTGGCCCGTCCATAATCCACAGCGAAGTCGCGGTCTTCCTCGCCGTCCACGACCTTCTCCTCATCCTCGCCCCCCTCGACGGCACGGATGATCTTGCGCACTTCATCACCGTCTATGGTTTCAATCTCCAGCAAACGTTCCGCCAGGCGTTCGAATGCATCGCGGTTATCCTCGAGGAGGTCCCGTGCCCGGTCGTAGCAGTGGGCGATAATCTTTCTAATCTCCCGGTCGATAGCCGAGGCCACTTCCTCGCTGTAATTGCGGTTGCGGGTAATATCGCGCCCGAGGAAGGGATTTTCGGATTTGTCCCCGTATGTCATCGGCCCGAGCTCCTCGGACATGCCGTATTCCGTGATCATCTGGCGCACCATCTTGGTTGATTTCTCCAGGTCATCCTGCGCTCCAGTACTTATCTGACTGAACACCATCTCCTCCGCTGCCCGACCCGTCAGAGCCATGGTAACCCGGTCTATGATCTCCTCCTTGGTCACCAGATAGCGATCCTCAAGAGGCATCTGCAGCACATAACCCAGTGCTCCGCCGCGGGGTATGATGGAGATCTTGTGGATCGGGTCGGTGTGTGTCAACAGGTCCGCGGCCAGGGCGTGTCCGGCCTCGTGATATGCAACAATCTCTTTTTCCTTTTTGCTGATGACCGCGCTCTTCTTCTCCGGTCCACCAGCCATTATCCTGTCCACAGCTTCCTCGAAATCGTTCATGTCCACTTCAGTCTTGTTCCTCCGGGCGGCCAGAAGGGCTGCCTCGTTGACCGTATTCTCAATGTCCGCACCGGTAAACCCGGGTGTCCGGCGGGCCAGAATCTGCGGCTTGACATCGTCCGCCAGCGGCTTACCGCGCAGGTGAATCCCGAAAATGCGCTTGCGGCCGCGGAAATCAGGCCGGTGTAGGGTGAGCTGGCGGTCAAAACGCCCGGGACGCAGCAGGGCTGGATCGAGAACATCGGGCCTGTTAGTGGCCGACATGACGATTATGCCCTCATTTACACCAAAACCATCCATTTCAACCAGAAGCTGATTCAGGGTTTGTTCTCTCTCGTCGTGCCCGCCTCCGTAGCCTGCTCCCCGCTGCCGTCCGACTGCATCGATCTCGTCAACGAAGACAATAGCCGGTGCATTCTTCTTGGCCTGTTCAAAGAGATCGCGCACACGGGATGCGCCGACACCGACGAACATCTCCACGAAGTCAGAACCACTGATGTTAAAGAAAGGCACTCCGGCTTCACCGGCCACCGCCCGGGCAACGAGCGTCTTTCCCGTACCCGGCGGACCGACCAGGAGAACACCTTTGGGGATCCTTGCCCCGATTTTGATATATTTTCTTGGATGTTTCAGATAATCTGTTACCTCTTCCAGCTCTTCCTTGACCTCATCAATTCCTGCCACATCATTGAAGGTCACCTTCGGAGCATGCTCCGGGGTGTGCATCTGGGCTCGGCTCTTGCCAAACTGCATCATTCGGTTACCGCCGCCCTGGCTCTGCTGCATGATGAAGAAAAATGCGCCAATTACCAGCAGAACGGGAAGGAAACTGGTCAGAAGAGCCATCCACCAAGCACCCTGCTCGGGCTCGTGCACCTGATGATCCACCCCGTGCCCCCGCAGTACCTCAAACAGCTTGGGATCATTGGTAGGCACCGTAGTGACAAACTCGGTGCCATCGTCGAGGACTCCCTCGGCGTGGCCGGTTCCACCCTGTTGATAGGTAATATCCAGTGAGGCCACCCGATCATCCTCCACCGCATTGAGAAACTGCGAGTAGGAGTAGCCGACCGGGGCCTCTTCCTGTCCGGCCAAATACTGGACCACAGTCAGCACCAGAAACAGCAGCACCAGATAGAAGGCCACACTATGGAAGATCCGGGTCCATCTCATTCTCGTCCTCCTCTACCGGAAATAAACATGGCCGATATCATCGGGATGTCGGCCAAGTATGATCGAACCACAGATGTAAAATCTGTTTCGTCTCATTGTCGACCCGATATTCCTCTGCGAGCCGAACGCCGACCACCCACGCAATACGGTCGCTGCAGAATACGAGGGGAATCCTACGCCGGCGGCGCCGGGGAATCTTATCGTCCACAAAGAGATCCTGCACCTTCTTTTCCCCGGACAACCCGAGCGGCCTGATGCGGTCCCCAGCGCGCCAACTCCGCATCCAAATGGGCAAGTCCACCTTATTATAATCGATGAACGCATGCCTAACAAGGGACGGTGGATCAGCGCCAAGCAGCGCTGCCCGTACACGGCGGGCTGCACGGCCGGTCAGTATGCGGGACACAACCCGGCCAAGACCGGGAAGGATCAGCTGACCCGGTACAGGTAAGACGGCCGGGGACCAGGATCCCTCGCCAGCCTGCGCCCTGCCGCTCAAATAAATGCTCGCATATTCATTGACCAGCCGCAAGCCACCGGGAAGCTGCAGTCGACTTCCGGTGCCGCCTTGCGCTATTATCTCCAATGATTCGCTTACGTTGGCGTAAGTGAGATCCTCCTCTGTTCCGTTGATCACCCGCACTGCCAGGCGCAGTATCCTGCGCTGCATAGCCAGGGGAAGTTGCAGAAACTCCTCTCTTGCAAGATGAACAGCCCTGGCGTCGTGACCCCGGTCATCCCGTCGCACACAGGCACACCGCCGGAAAGCCTTCCCGGCCTCGGAGGCAAGAAACTGTTCGTCAGCTCGCAAAATCTCTGCAGATTGAGCCATCACTTTCTCCGCCTGGGGGTTGAAATGATCCTTCAGGTAGGGAAATAACTCCAAGCGCAGGCGATTCCGCCGGAATTCGGGGCGCCGATTGCTCGAATCAATTCGGTATGTCAGCCCGCGCTCCCGCAGGTAGTGGACGATCTCCTCCCTGGACAACTCCAGAAGCGGATGCACAAACAACCCGCGGCGCGGCAGTATACCTCTCAACCCCCTGGTACCCGCACCGCGCAGCAGGTTAAGCAGCACGGTTTCCGCCTGGTCATCGCGGTGATGTCCCAGGGCGACCGCGTCAGCGCCGATCGCCGCGCATCGCTCACTGAGAATGCCCAGTCTGGCATCCCGTGCCTTCTCCTCCGACGATGGCGAGCAGGCCAGCCGATGCACGTGCAGCGGCATCTCCCACTGCCGGGTCAGGTGCCGCACAAATTGTTCGTCCCCATCCGACTCCTTGCCCCGCATGCGATGGTTGACGTGAACAGCACTGACTTCATCCTGCAGGTGCCGCAGTATTTCCGCCAGCGCAACGGAATCAGGACCGCCCGACAGCCCCACAAGGACGTGGGATTCTCGCTGGATTCGACACGAGGAGCGCATGAATTTTTCAACTTCACTGACAACAGATTCTGTGGCCAAAATTACCGCCTCGCTTACCCTCCAACCAAATTATAACATACATATGACCCCGGTCGAACACCGGCTGGAGAGGCCCGCAGGGCAGATTGTGCTGGCGAGGTCCGGGTAAATTGGCTAGCCCAGGCAGGGTCTCAGGTACGATCGCGCAGCTCGATGGCAATTGCACTCATGTCGTCGGGAAATCCATCCGGGCAGAGCGAGGCAGTGCGGGCAACCAGGGAGGTAGCCAGATCCTCCGGGTCATCGAACCGCTCAGAGCGCAGGAAGCGGCGGATCCAGCGGGTCTTGTCTGTCTCAGTCAGAGAACCGAGGGCATCCATAACCCCATCTGTAACCATGACCACGAGGTCACCATCATCCAGGCACATCTGAGTGGTGTCCAGGGCCAACTCGTCAAGAATTCCGATGGGAACACTCTGTGACGGGATGCTTATCACCTCACCTGAACGCTTTATGAAGGTAGGCGCTGCCCCTATCTTGGTGAACTCGGCTTCTCCTCGAACCAAATCCAATGACATCATATCCACCGTGGCACAGGTATCCTCAGAGGAGCGCAGCAGGAGGACTGAGTTCACAGTGCGCAGCGCCACGCCCCGGTCAAGCCCCAACTGCATCAACTCCTCCAGCAGCGAAAGTGCCGCCCGGCTCTCCCGCCGGGCTCGATCCCCCGAGCCCATTCCGTCACTCAACAGCACGACCAGCTCCGTGCCACCGAGTCTGCGGATCAGATGGGAATCCCCCGAGGATCCGCTGCCTCCCTGGGCCACCTGGGCCACTCCCGCCTGGTAGCACAGCCGCCGCCCATTAGATGCATTCTGATGTCGATCACCTTCGCCATTTGCCGCAAAGTCCTCCATAATGTCTGCAAGTCCGCGCAGCTGGGTGGCCGCCAGGTCTCTCGCCTCGGCAAACTGACTCGCCCATTTGATTCCCATCCTCTGAATCTGCCAGGTATATCTCGCCACCTCCAGCACCTCGTCTGTCCTCGAGCCGCAACGCTGACGCAGCTCACTGCAACGCTTCTCGAGACTTCGTTCACCGGCCATCTCAAAACAGGCCAGCAACTCAGATAGCAGGTGATAGGTCCCGAGGAACTGATTCTGCCAGCACTCAGAATAGCTGTCGCAGGTACCGCACACTCTCCTGCCGATCTCCTCCACCAGCTGGGCCGTACGGTCCCGGCGGATCACGATATCGTCGTCCGTCTCCGAACCCTCGCTGAACGACTCTGCGACTCGACGAAAGGCGCGGGCAAAAGAGACCAGTTTTTCCGGGGCCGCTGTCTGATCATGCGAATCGCGACGGCGAGATGACTCCTGCAGCCGATCGAACAGTCCCCGAATGCGGCCGCGCCGGTCTTCTGCAGGTCCCGGGTCCGCCGTGGCAGCTATCTCTGCGGCGGCCGGCGCCTTCGGGGAGAGGGGATAAAGAAGATACAATCCGAGAGCAATGAGCATCTCCCAGGGGCCCGGCAGAATGAGCGAGTCCGAGATAATGCCGAACATAACGAAGATGACGCTGAACCCCACAACTGCGGCCCACCAACCAAACTGTGAGAGGAGACCAGCACTGGCGCCAGAAGCTGCAAGCAAAATGGCGAGCGTGGGATCAAACTCAGCGGCAAGTCCAAATGTCACTCCCACCGCCGCTCCCGCTCCAATACCTCCCCACAGGCCTCCACTGGAGAACAGAAATACCGTGGCAACAGCCATTACCCAGCTCACATGAAGACCGGCAAGCTGAAAGCCCCGCGTGCCCAGTAGGAGTAATGCGCCGGATATCGCCGCCGCCGCGACCGCGGTAAAATCATCGACCTCACCAACGCAAAAACCCCGCAGGAACAGCTGAGGTACTCCCGTGAACAGCACCACCGTCGAGGAGGCAACGAGGAGAACCTCAAATATGAGCAGGAACAAATCGTACGGCGACCCGCCTCCCTGAAGAGCAGTGATCCCCCGGACTGCAGCACAGGCTCCGACGGCAGCACAGACTATGCGGGAAGGAGACACTTCCGCTGTTTTCCCCCCGATCGCAAGCTCGGCACTGAGCCAGAAAACTACCCCCATAGCCGCCTCAATGGCTGCGGCCTCAATCCCCATCAACCACCCACGCCCCACCACGATTCCCAAAAGCGCACAGGCCGCAATATCTCTCTTCCAGGCAAAACAGGCCGCCACGTATGCGAGACCAAAAGGAGCCAACACATCGAGAACCTGCGCGCGACCGACGAGCACACCAACTATACCTACAGCAAGAAGCAGGGACCATTCCGTCACTCTGGTTCTCCAGGCAACGCGGCCATCATCAGGATCATCAGGATGATCTGCTGCACCCCTCCCCCGGTAGGTTTCACTGCAATGGCCTGTCCCCCGCCCTCGTTCTCTGGCCGATGTGCGCGCGAAGTACATCGATACTTCATTCCCCTCGAAATAGTGGTACCCCTCAGTATAGAACGCTGGTAACGGGAAAGGTGTCACTGCATGACGAGGGTCAGGAACTTATTTGCGACAGGGGTCGCGCCATCTCTGACGGGAGACGAATGCAAGTGCAAGAAAGTCCAAGCATGGAGGCGAAATACCGCACATGCAGCGCAAATATTTGCTACCGCGACAGCTGGCGCCCACGAAAGCGGGCATCCTCAGCATGTCATACTGTATCGGTGTAAAATGTGCCCGCACATGGTAAGCTTAATCCTGATGATGCCCCCTTCCATGACAGATCACATCATATGACTCATGTGCCCGGGCACACCTATCTCCCGCACTTCACCAATTCAATACTGCATCCTCGGGCAAAACCCTCCCGGGTGGTATGACTTCCTCGGCTGGATACCCCAGAGATATGTAGGCCACCACACGGAAATGATCCGCTAGGTTGAAGCAGACCTTGACCCGGGCAATTTCTTTGTCATTGAAAGTTCCCCATACTGCGCCCAGACCCAAAGATTCAGCCATGAGAAGCATGTTTTGCATTGCAGCTCCGACATCCAGGATCATGTTCCTGTGCGGCAGGTGCGTCATAATGTCGTACGCACGGGTATCGATCAGCGTTATGATCTTGGCCTTCTCTCCTGAGAACTCGCGCGACGGTATTCTTTTCAGCTCTGCCTCGTCATCCAGTACCAGGTAGCGGGTGACCTGGAGGTTACAGCCCGTCGCAGCCCATGTGCCGGCCCGGACTATTTCTTTCAGATCCTTTCGACCAACAGGCTCTTCCGTCCACTGCCTAATGGAACGCCTCTCATAAATAAGTGATTCAACTGTTCTTGCTTTCTCTTCACCGTAACGGGTGGGACTGTGCGCCTCGAATTCAGGCCTGCAGCAACCATCCCACTGCCGGGCCAGATCAACTATCGTCTTTGCCCAGCAGATATCATCATGGCCGGTGTCAAATCCACGCTGCTCGTAGATCTCCAGCAGCTGCTGCACCCGCCCCGGCGGGTCGAAGGGCTTTCTCCTGCCGGCAAGAGACGGGTATAGCAGGGTCACAACTCCGTGATGTACTGCTTCTCTGATGATTGAACGCAGGATCTGTTCATCGAGCTGATATGGATCATACGTCTTGGTCATATTAGCTGCCTACTCGCACAACGCTTGGTCGATTGGATCAAAACCCAGTAGACATGGCAGACGGGAAAGATTCGAAGGCGAACAGAACCGCCCCGTGCTTTGCACCTGCGCACGGTTCTCATGACCATAACCAGTTGACAAAGCCTTGCCCGCATTGTGCCCAGCCAACTGCACACAGGAATCGTCTCATCGGAGCACAACATAATTGTGTGCTGACAGGCGATTACAGGATCAGAAAACGATCGGGGCCCTCACATGCAGGACCCCGACCAGGAGACTGTAGAAACTGTTCAGTCCAGAACCCCCATGTCCCGACCTATTTCCTCAAAGGTGTTGATGGCAAGATCGAGATCGTCCCTGCTGTGTACGGCTGATAGCATGACCCGGATACGGGCCTCTCCACGCGGCACGGTCGGGAATCCAATGCTCTGTGCAAATATGTTTCTCTCGAAGAGCCGGCGGCTAAATTCGGCAGAGACCTTCGCCTCGCCCAGCATGATCGGGGTTATGGGGGTCTGTGTCTTACCGGTGTCAAACCCTACCTCCCGCATTGATTCCTGGAAGTAACGCGCATTGTCCCAAAGCTTTTCGACCAGCTCATCGCTGGCCATAAGCTTTTTGATCGCGGCCAGGTTGGCCGCAGCTTCTGCCGGGGTGAGTGAGGAGCTGAAGAGGAAGGGGCGACCGCGCTGCTTTATGTAGTCGATAAGGCGGGCCTCCCCGGCGATGAATCCACCGACACAGCCCAGGGCCTTGGACAGCGTGCCCATCTCAACATCAATTCTTCCGTGCACATCCTGGTGGTCGACAATGCCGGAGCCGTGTGAACCCAATACACCCTCACCGTGTGCATCATCCACCATGGAAATGCAGCCGTACTGTTCGCACAGCTCGGCAATACGCGGCAGATCGGCCATGTCCCCGTCCATGCTGAAGACGCCGTCCACAACTACCAGCTTGCGTCCCTTGTGGTCGGCATCCTCCTGCAGCATCTTCTCCAATGCGTCGGTGTTGCGATGTGGGTATACCCGTATGTCAGCGCGGCTGAGACGGCACCCGTCTATGATGCTGGCGTGATTCAGCTCGTCACTGTATATGATGTCACCCTTGCCGACCAGAAGAGGAATAACTGTCAGGTTTGCGTTGAACCCGCACTGCACC
>Ga0207421_10005742_pt1 | contig 13773 bp, 10 predicted proteins | sample SodLakKL_010_SED_4_FD_187542 | JGI IMG/M metagenome (GOLD analysis project Ga0207421, IMG submission 187542) | Alkaline sediment microbial communities from Lake Tanatar, Kulunda Steppe, Russia - 8KL_010_SED (SPAdes) (version 2) | ecosystem: Environmental > Aquatic > Non-marine Saline and...
CTCCTTTTTTTGTTTCCACCTTCAGAAAGGCATGGATACTTATAGGTACAATAATAATGTGATGTAGTTTCGCTAACAATTGTAACAATGGCTTTTTGAAAAACCCTTGACGCTTTGCCAGAATAAATGAATAATGAGGGTATGTTTGACTATCCTTTTAACTTCTCCAAAATAAGTGGGCGCCTGATCGGAAGGATCAACCGCTTTGTGGTTGAGGTAGAAGTAGACGGCCGTAAGGAAGAGGCTTACCTGGCTAACCCCGGCCGGCTCTGGGAGCTATTTTTACCGGGCACAGAGCTGCTGCTAAGCCCAGATCTTTCCAGGGGCAAAATACCCTATACCGTGCTGGCCTGTCTTAAAGAAGGCCGGCAAATATTGCTCCACACCCACCTGACCAACCAGGTGATCCGCAGCCTGATTGACAATAACCGGCTGGCGCTTTTTAAAGATTACAAGGTGGTCCGGGGAGAACCTGCCTGCGGAAGGATCCGTTTTGACCTGCTTTTGAAGCACCATTATACAGGGGCTGATTATTACCTGGAAGTGAAAAGCTGTACCCTCTTTGCCGGACGGGTGGCTATGTTTCCCGACGCGGTAACCAAAAGAGGCGCTGATCATCTCTGCAAGCTTAAGGAACTTTCTAATGCAGGGGTCAAAACGGGATGTCTTTTTGTGGTTATGAATCCGGGGACAGATTATTTCCTGCCCGCCTACCATATCGATAGCAGTTTTGCCAGTGTCTTCAGAGAAGTGCAGGATCAGGTACAGCTAAGCGCTGTGGCTATAGGGTTTGATCCCGCTTTTAGGGAGGTTGATACAATCAAACCGCTTCAAATACCTTTCGGGTTTTTGGATTCCGAACTGCAGGACAGTGGAGTTTATCTGCTGTTAATCAGGATTGAAGAGGAAAAAACCATTGCAGTGGGAGGTCTGGGGCAAAAAAGGTTTGAGCTGGGTTACTATGTTTATGTGGGTTCGGCAAAGTGTGGTTTGAGTAAAAGAGTGGCCCGCCACACCAGGAAAAGGAAACGAAAACGCTGGCATATCGATTACCTGGTTACAGAAGCAGATAAAGTTACCCCCGTATCGATTATAAGCAGCGATCAGTTGGAGTGTGAGCTGGCTGAAAGCCTGCAAAATATAGCAGATTATTTCGTCAAGGGATTTGGTTCATCAGATTGCCGTTGTGACAGCCACCTCTATTATTTTGTGGAAAACCCGCTCCAAAACCTTCTTTTTATCAAAATGATTCAGTATTACCGCATCATGCGGCTTGAGCGAAAGTTGATACACAATGACGCTGGTAAAAAGGGTGATTGAAGAGGGCAAGGCCGCATTAAAGTAACCGGGCTAAAGGATAGCCCAAACAGCGGGATGGCTAAAAATTATTTTAATCATAACTTTTGGCTGCAGAGGAGAAGAAGTGTTTGAGAATGAGTGTGGTAATTATAGTGTAGAATTAGAAGATAGTTAGAGTCATGGTTAGGGGAGACCGGTTTCTCCAGACGGAGACGTATTGCAAACAGGCAGATGGAAAAATGTTTGTGGTTTTTTATCTCCCAAGATTACTGAAGGAGTTTATCATGGCTAAAGCAGGAGAAAAAAATGTTAAAGAATATCTTGAAAGTAGGGGATTGCAGGTAGTAAAGATCCCGGAAAGTGATACTAAAACTGTCGATTTTGCAGTATATTCGGGAACTGAGCTAATCTTTTATCTGGAAGAAAAAACCATTGAACTTACTGCTTTAGGATGGAAAAATGTAGATCCAATTTATAATTCAATTGCCAGGCATATTTATGAAGCGATGAAACAGTTTAAAAGCATCAATCCTAAGCGGGATGTTCCAAATGTATTATCCTTTACTAACCTGGATCCAGCCCGGAGCATTAATGACTTGTTCATAACTTTAACTGGGTATGTTATAACAACGAGCGGTAAAATGCGCAGGATCCATGGCATGAAAAGATTAGAAAACGATTCATTTTTGATAGCTTTGTATCTTTGGTTTGACAATGATCAACTAACCGGTCACATTTGGGAAGAGAACAACCTCGAACATGAAGCAAAACTAGCAGCAAGCCTTGGATTAGAATAAACGCCATAAAAATACCTCCCCTGGCAATTTCCAGAGAGTGGGAAAGCCGCCTCGTTTTTATTGGCCAAAATTATGCTCTATAAGAATTATGATTGCAAAAATGCATTCATATCCTTAATGAGCCAATCAGGTGCTGCTGTTCCACCCGACAATATTTAAGAGTTCATTATGGGATTTACCGTTCGATACAGTAATTCCAGTGCTGCCTAAATCAATTACTATAAGGTTGCGCGGATTTTGGGTTTGGGTGAGTTCCCTTCTAATATCTAGCTTGGTGTCAAAGACCGAAAAAGCTATTTTCAAAAATAAATATTGCTTCAATTTAGTTTGGGGTGTAAAATAATCAAGCTAAAGCTAACATGTCATTGATAGGAGAGAGTTAACGTGACAAAAAATTTCAAAGTCGGTATTATTTTGATTGTAGCCGGATTCGTAATGCTTTTAAGTCAAATTGGTGTTATTCCGGGTTTGAGCTTTCTTTTTATGCTGGGATTTGGTTTTATTGCTGCTTACGTGATACTTGGCGGACGCAAGGAATACGGCTATGTCGGGTTCCTGATTCCCGGGGTTATCTTGCTGGCTGTGGCTTCTTTTGCCGCATTGGAGGAAAGCGCCGGAGCTGAAGGGGTAAACCCGGGTATCTTTTTTCTGCTGCTGGGCTTAAGTTTTTTGGCAGTTTTCATAGTTCACACTTACTGGTTCAAAGAACCTGGCCGCGGTGATCGCTTTTGGCCGCTTTACCCAGCTATCGGATTAATACTTTTTGGTGCTTTTGTCGGCCTCGTGACTTCAGATCAGTGGCTTGAATATTTTGACCTTCTAAACTATCTATGGATTGTAGCCTTGATAGCTGTTGGTGTCTGGTTAATGATTAGCAGCATTCGCTCGGGGAAGAAATAGAGCAAGTGCAGGAGGCCGAATTTGGGTATGCAGAGGACGGTTGAAAGCTGTTTTTAACAGACAGATTTAACTAGCCAGGGGGGAATTGACTTTTATTGTTGCGCTCATAAACAGCGGATATAAAAGAAAATATTGAACATAATAATAGACATATAGCAAGTAATTCAATGGGTTCTTCTAGCACGTAGTCCACAAACAAAAATGCAATTATATCTTTTGTAGGATAATTTGCGCTAAGCGGGAAGTGTAAAACACCATCCAGTAAATCATAGAGAATGAAAAGGCCTAAAGGAGTACGTGAAAGGCCAAAAAAACCTAAAAAGACTGATTGGATCCCAGCAAAACCATAAACTAAAAACCCTGCTACCAGGAACCAAAATGATTTTCTATAAGGATAGATGTCTTTAAAATACTTGAAAAACGGAGCCAGGGCTATTAACATATAAAATGAGAATATAAAAGCTCGGTTAGAAATAAATGACGAGCCAGGGATAATAATTTCCATTATGGTTTGGTATCTTCGACTAAAATCAGCCCCTTCCTCTATAAGCAAAATCAAGGCTAAAATACCGATAAGAAACCAGAAATAGCTTAATCTGTTATTTTTCAACTCTGTCAACCGTCCTGAAATATAAACACATGTAATGAGTAATATGCCTAATAGTAGGCACTGTAAATATTCAGTGGGACTTCGCGCACTAAAGAGATGATACCAAACTGCAGGTGCGCCCAGGTCTGCTGCCTCTAAAAACGAACGTACTCCAAAAACATTAAAAACATCAAAGAGCAGGATAGCTATAAAACAGATCAGTAAATAAATGAAAAAACCAGTTATAATGTGTAAAGGTTTTATGCTAAATAGAATCCTGTCAATACTGCTATTTGATTTAATCAACATTTCGTTTATATCCCCGATTTTATTATACCGACCACATAGGATTTTCTAAAATCTTTAAGGCTGGTTTAGAACAAATTATATCATACTGGCAGGTTGTCAACCACTGATTGATTTTCAAAACCCTAATCTACTGGAAGATTGCTTCTACCCAGCGCCAGGTGCACCGTGGTTTATGGACAGCCTTTCCGATAAAGGAATAATTTATTCGAAGTCGAAGTACTAATTTGACCAGGAGGTTATGAGATGGCAGTAGTGCGGGGCACGGTCGCTTTGATTGGTTCCGGTGAGTTATCGGGAACCATGGTTGAGATCCATAAGAGGCTTCTATCCCGGAATAAGGCTGAGGATAAGGTTCTGTTTCTGGATACGCCTGCTGGATTTCAGGGTAATGTTGACCTGATTGCTGACCGGGCGGTTAAGTTTTTTGAGCATCAGGTGCGTTACAACATGGAGATTGCCTCCTTTAAATCAGCCGAATTTGCAAATTCAATGGAGGCTGATAAGGTTTACCGCCAACTTAGCGAAGCAGGTTTTGTGCTGATTGGACCGGGCAGCCCGACCTATACTGTCCGTCAATTGAAAGAAACACCTGTCCCCGCTTTGTTAAGTGCGATGGTTACAAGAGGTGGTTGTTTTGTCGCTGCCAGTGCCGCAGCACTTTCCGTGGGCAGTCATACACTTCCGGTATATGAAATATATAAGGTGGGTGAGCAGCTGCACTGGCTTGAAGGTCTGAATATTTTGGGAAGCCTTGGTCTGGAACTGGTCGTGATTCCCCACTGGAACAATGCAGAGGGGGGTAACCATGATACCCGGTTTTGTTATATGGGTGATGAGCGTTTCCGCGCACTTGAGGCTCAACTGCCTCCAGATACAACGATTCTTGGTCTTGATGAACACACGGCTTGTATAATAGATTTTTCTTCCCGCAAAGCTGTTGTGGAAGGTCTCGGCCGGGTAACAATCAGGCGACGCGGGGCAGAGCAGCACTATGCGCGTGGTGAAAAGATTGCCTTTGAACAACTGCTTGGTGATTTAGACGGCCGGGATACCGATCCATGGTCTGAGCCCATCACACCTTCATCTTCGCAGAGCGCTTTAGAAACAGATCGGTCTTTTTGGGATCAAATGCATATCATTGAAAAAGCCTTTTACCGCTCCCTTGAGCAAAACGATTTGGCCTCAATAACTACGCAGTTACTTGAAGCTGACAGAGTGCTCTGGCAGGCTCAGCTCGATCTGGAGAACCCTGAATTTGTGTCACAGGGCCGGGAGCTCTTCCGCGAGATGATTGTACTTGCCGGGACAGGTGTTGACCAGTCTGCCAGGGTCATTCCTCCCATGTTTAATGACCTGGTGAATAAACTGGTTGATTTACGTGAACATTATCGCCGGGAGAAAAGATGGCCGGCAGCGGATCATATTCGAAGCTTATTGCAAGACACCGGGGTGGTACTGGAAGATACAAATGAGGGGCCCAGGTGGCACCTCTGATGCGAAGGGAGATTATTGAAAGTTATATATAACGATGATGAATAAAACAGCAGCACTTTTCGTTGAAGCAGTTTCAAAATACAGCTCTATAGTTATCTATATTCCTGGGTCCCCGGATCCTGATGCCATTGCTTCAGCCTATGTCATAAAAGTGATCCTAAAATACCACTTAATAGAATCAGATATTATTACAGAAAAGAGCTTATCTTTACCTCAAAACCAGGCTTTTATAAACAGGCTGAAAATTCCAGTGATATTTGGCAAAGACATCAACCTTGAAAAATATAATGCCTATATTGTGCCTGATTTTCAGAGTAACCGGATTGAATATATCGGTGACAGTATTCCATGCGCTGCACATCTAGACCATCACGGTGAATCAACCAACTCGGTAAAGGCGGACTTTTCCCTGATTAGAACAGACGCAGGTTCAACAAGTACTCTGGTGGCTCTCATCTTGAAGAATCTAGATATTGCTTTTTCTGAAAAGGACTTGACTGCAATGGCCACAGCTCTGACTTTCGGATTACAGACAGATACTGATAAATATAACCACATAACCTCCCTTGATCTTGAAGCATTAGGTTTCCTTTTAGAGTTTGCAGACAAAAGCATACTGCAGGAGATAAGCAGCATGCCCATTTCACCTGAAACGTTTCTATACTACAATAAAGCAAAAGGAAATGAGGTCGTTTACAAGGATTGGGCATTTTATGGGACAGGTTACATAGACGCAAAAAACAGGGATTCGATCGCTATAACTGCTGACATGATCCTTGAAAAGACAGATCACAACACAGTGGCTGTCTTTGCTGTTATTGAAGATCATAACAAGGGTGAGATGTATCTTGATGTTTCCCTGAGGACAAAGAGCAATACTGTTGATTTGAACAAATTTATTAAACAGATTACTTCCAATGGAGGGGGAAGAAGATATAAAGGGGCATACCAGGTTGAGCTGAGCTATTTCTTAGATACCCCGGACAGGGACATGTTATGGAATGCTATTGAATCTACCACCCTTGAAACGCTTCGTAAAAGCAGGGATGCACTCTATGCCGCAGGAATTAAAGACATCTACGATAGTGTTAAGCATAAGATAATTTCCTTCCTTAAAAAGGATAGAGGGTTTAGATGAAGAAGTCAAAAAAGTAGCTGGATAATTTAAAACATACCACATCATTAATGGGCAATCACTTTGAATTGGAAATTTGCCCGGGTTATTATCATGATCAGTGAAGCAGTGTTTATAAATAATAGCAGTGTTTATAAATAATAAGGAAATTTAATTTTTGTGGAGTGATGGTCTGGGAAGTTATTAAAGAAAAGGGGCAAAGAGAACTTGGCACAGGCGGATCTCATTTTGTATGTAAATGCTTAGGCTGCTGGTAACAGCATAGTGATTTAAAGTCTGATCAGCAAGAATTTTTGAGCTTGGAAGGGAGAAAGTAATTTGAACAGCAAAGTTTATTTTACAGACATGACTACAGACAGCAGAAGAAACCTTTTAGACAAAACCAGACAGCTGGCCGAAAAGGCCGGTCTCTGTGACGTAATTGAAGAAAACGATCTTGTGGCCGTAAAACTCCACTTTGGAGAATTAGGTAATCTTGCATATCTGCCTCCACCGCTTATCAGGGTTATCGTTGAAATGGTTAAAGAAAAAGGTGGCAAACCATTTTTGACAGATGCTAATACATTATATGGAGGGAAAAGGCATAATGCAGTAGATCATCTGGAAACTGCTCTTAAAAATGGGTATGCTTATGAAACTGTAGGTGCACCAATTGTTATAGCTGATGGTTTAAAAGGAGCAGATTACGAAGAGGTGGTTGTTAACGGAAAACACTTCGAAAGTGTAAAAATAAGCAGCGCTGTACATCATGCTAATGCTGTAATTACCATAAGTCATGTGAAAGGGCATGACCTGTTTGGTTTTGGCGGGGCGTTAAAAAATATCGGGATGGGCTGCGGAAGTCCGGCCGGCAAACAGATTATGCATTCTGACTTGATCCCGAAGGTGGATGAAGAAAAATGTATTGCCTGCGGAGTCTGTATTGAAAGATGCCCGGAAAATGCAATTTCCAGGATTGAAAACAATAAAGCAAATATTAACGATAAATTGTGCATAGGTTGTGGAGAGTGTGTGGCATTATGTCCTTCCGGAGCAATACCGATCAACTGGAAAACTGATGAAACCGTGATCCAAGAAAAAACTGCTGAATACGCCTGGGGAGTAGTAAAAAGGAAAAAATTGAAAAGCAGTTTTATAAACTTTATTATGAATGTATCACCTGACTGCGATTGTGCTTCCTGGAATGATCTACCGATTGTCCCGGACCTGGGAATCCTTGCTTCGCTCGATCCTGTAGCAATTGACCAGGCCTCCCTGGATTTGATCAATAAGGGGCCGGTAATGAGTAATTCAGTACTGGGTGAAAAAGAGGTTGCAGAGGACATATTTAAAGCGGTTAATAACAAGAATACAACCTATATTCTTGACCATGCTGAGTATTTAAAGATGGGTCATCGAAAATATGAGCTGGAATCATTGTGGCTCAAGCAAAACAAAAAAGAAGATCATTAGAACATAGATCATATTAACCGAACATGAGATTTGCCAAGTATTCAAACTATTGTTGTTCTGGATGCAGGGTGCTGTTGGTTAACGGTTTTCCAACGGGACATATTCCTGAAACTCTGATACTGCCTTATAAGCCGGACGGATAATCTTGTTGGTATTAATGAGTTCATCCATTCGGTGAGCTGCCCATCCTGCCATCCGGGCTATCGCAAATAAAGGTGTATACAGTTCCAGGGGCAGATCCAGCATTTTGTAGACAAAACCGCTGTAGAAGTCAATGTTTGCGCTGACTCCTTTATAAATACGGCGTTCCTTTCCTATGATTTCAGGTCCCAGTTTTTCTACTAATAAGTAGAGCTCGAATTCGTCGGCACGGTTTTTCTCTCTGGAAAGGCTTTCGACGAATCTTTTTAAGACCTTTGCGCGAGGATCAGACAGGGAATATACCGCATGCCCCATGCCGTAAATCAAACCCATACGATCAAAGACTTCCTTATTTAGCAGGCGGGTAAGATAGTCTTTCACGCTGGATTGATCGGTCCAATCATCAATATTTGCTTTCATATCCTCAAACATCTGCACTACCTTTATGTTTGCACCGCCGTGCTTGGGCCCTTTTAGTGATCCGAGGGCTGCTGCAATTGTTGAATAGGTATCAGTTCCTGAAGAGGTAACCACATGAGTGGTAAATGTGGAATTGTTTCCTCCGCCATGTTCAGCGTGCAGAATCAGCGCTACATCAAGGATTTTTGCTTCTAGAGGTGTGTACTGGCTGTCCGGGCGCAGGATGTGCAGGATATTTTCCGCTGTAGACAGTTCAGGCTTCGGGGCGTGAATATGAAGGCTCTTATTGTCATGATAATGGCCATAAGCCTGGTATCCATAAACAGAGAGTAAAGGGAATAAGGCCAATAACTGCAATGATTGACGTAATGCATTAGGCAAAGAAGTATTATCAGCATGATCATCGTAAGAATACATTGTTAGCACGCTGCGAGCGAGCGCATTCATCATATCCCGACTGGGAGCTTTCATAATCACATCGCGGACAAATCCTGTGGGCAGCGAACGATAATTAACCAGGATCCGGTTAAATCTATTTAATTCTTTAGCGTCAGGCAGCTCTCCGAACAATAATAAATAAGCTACTTCTTCAAAACCAAAGCGGTTTTCTCTGCTGATCCCTGTTATAATATTTTCCACATCAATACCCCTATAATAAAGTTTGCCTTCACAGGGGTGCTCTTCTCCATTAATAGATTTTGAGGAGATGATATCAGAAATCCCGGTTAGCCCAGCCAGTACGCCTTTTCCGCTTATATCGCGAAGCCCTCTCTTAACTTCATACTTGTCATAAAGGGTGGGATCAATCAGGCTGTTTTTTTTACACAGATTAGATAGCTCAGAAATTTCGGGTGTTATTTTCGAGAATGGGTTGCTCATAATATTAGTCACGCCTTTCATTATTCTTAATTCTTTATTCTTCATCAACCCCTAATTTTCCTTTCCCCGGCTCGAAGCACCTGGTCAAATGAAGCTAAAATGTAAATGTCTTGGCGAAGCGGCCTCAACTGGCAGGAGGTTGCTTTAACCCGGAAAGAGTTAAACGAAAATCCGATATGGCGAAGTTGTTTTGAGAGGGGGCAGGACCTCTCCGTCGCTTGAACCCCAGCAGAGAAGCACGCTAACTGGGATGTGAATTTTCCCGGTTGAAATCCAAAACCCGGGTCTTTTAAACCGCCCAATTTGGGCCAGGTATGCAGGTATTAAGGATAGGATATTGAATGCATACATTGAATAGATGATAGTAATAAAAAACTGAATATAAATTTAGTGCTCTGAACCGTTCAAAGAAAAGTTTTGAATGATCATTTTATAAATGATAAGCTATCTTTAAAAAAGTACATTTAAAAGGAGAGTGCAGCTATTGCAGTGTGATTTGTGTGAAAAAAATGAGTGTTATGAGGGTAAAGATTGCCTGAACATGCAGGCGGATTCTTTCACTGTTTACAGTGGAGAGGATCGGGAAATTCACCGCACTGCAGCCCTTATTGAAGGCGAATACTACATGCAGAAAACAAGGGTAGAGGAATTGATCCTGTTTTCTAAGGAAATGATTTATGAACGTCTCGGAGTGGCTTTCTGCATAGGCCTTAAAGAGGAAGCAAAAGTGCTTTGTTCATACCTGCGCCAACATTTCAAAGTTTATAGTGTGTGCTGTAAGGTATGCGGAAGATCAAAAGATGACATGGAGTTGACGAAAATTAACAAGGACAAACCGGAAGTGATGTGTAATCCTATAGCCCAGGCCCGTGCCCTGCAGAAAAATAAAACTGATCTTAACATTACTGTCGGCCTTTGTATCGGGCATGATATTCTATTTAACAAATATTCTGGTGTTCCGACAACGGCATTTATTGTCAAGGACCGGGTCCTCTCTCATAATCCGGCCGGTGCATTATATACCGGGTATTACCGGAAGGTCCTAGGCCCATAATCTGATAAAATAGTTTAAACATTGAAGCGAAAATTAATAATATCTCCGTCCTGAACCGGGTAATCTTTGCCTTCCAGTCGGTAATGCCCATTTTCTCTTACCCTGGCCTGATTGCCCAGAGTGTGCAGATGATCGTAATGAAACATTTCAGCTCTGATAAAACCGCGTTCTAGATCAGAATGTATCTTTGATGCTGCCTGTTTAGCTGTAACTCCCTTGCGAACTGGCCAGGCCCGGACTTCATCCTCTCCGACCGTGAAGAAAGAAATTAGGTTGAGCTTTTCGTAAGCCATGCGGGCCAGACGGCCCAGCCCTGATTCTTTCAGGTTTAGGTCTTCCATAAATTCAAGCTGCTCTTCGGTCTGCAGGCGGTTGATTTCCATTTCGACCTGGGCGCAAATTTCAATCACCGGGATACCTTTTGAGTTTGCATAAGCCAGGATTTTTTCCCGGTTTGGGTAAACATTGTTGCGCATTTGATCTTCATCAATATTGACTGCCAGGAAAATGGGTTTTTCACTAAGAAAACTTTGCCCGGCCAGCAGTTTTTTTTCACTTTCAGCCAGGTTAACGCTATTGATAGGCTGTTCATTTTCCAGGCTTTCAAGCAGTCGCTTTAATAATGAAATCTGGACAGAGTCATCTAATTTAATCTTCGGTGCATTTTCCAGGCGTTCGATTCTTTTTTCCAGGATATCCATATCGGCCAACAGCAATTCAGCGCTGAAATCGGTTAAATCGCGATAAGGATCTGTTTCGCCGGCAAAATCTGCCGAACTTCCTGTATTAAAAACTTTTAAGACCTGAACAAGCGCATCTGCGCTGCGCACTTCACTTAAGAAGTGAGACGCTCTTGCTTTGCTATCATCCATTTTTACTCCCGGGATATCTTTAAATTCAATGCGCGCTAAAGTGGTTTTCTGAGGTTTATAAAGGGCATTTAAAAAATCAATGCGCGGATCAGGCACTGCGGCATAACCAGTGAGCACTTCTCTTGAACCACTGTAGCCGGTTGGTTGATAGTTCCCGCTTAATAAGTTAAATAAGGTTGTTTTTCCTGAGCCGGGCATGCCGACTAATCCGATTTGCATGTTCTATCATCCCCACATATTAAGTTAAGCAATAAGGCAAGCTTACCATTTTTTTTGAAAGAAGGTAAGCCTTTTTTAATTACCTCACCGGTTGTCTTATTATTAAAAGGCCCTGGCAATCTCTTCCTTCAACTGGGGATAAAAGTTATAATAAGAATAGTTAAAAAACCGAACAAAGGAGTGATCAGGTGGTTGAGAACAGAGATGTTAAAGAGGCTATGACGGTGAAGTTAGATGATCAACTTCATGAGATGCCGGAGTTTGCGGAAGGTGTAAGAAGGGCCCCTTCCAGGGATTTTACCCTTAGTCAGCAGCAAACTGAAACAGCTCTTAAAAACTCTTTGCGGTATGTTCCGGAAGAGGACCATGAAAAACTTGCCCCCGAATTTTTAGAAGAACTTTTAAGCAGGGGACGCATTTACGGGTACCGTTTCCGACCTCCCGGCAATATTAAAGCAAAACCGATCGATCAATACAGGGGAAACTGTCTGGCCGCCAAAGCATTTCAGGTCATGATCGACAACAATCTTGATTTTGATGTGGCGCTTTACCCTTATGAACTGGTCACATACGGAGAAACAGGGCGAGTCTGTCAGAATTGGATGCAGTACCGTTTAATCAAAAAATATCTGGAAGTGCTTACTGAAGACCAGACTTTAGTTGTTGAATCAGGTCATCCCCTGGGACTATTTCGTTCCAGGCCGGATGCTCCGCGGGTAATCATAACAAATGCGCTGATGGTTGGTATGTACGACAATGCAGTTGATTGGAATGTAGCTGAGCAGATGGGTGTAGCGAACTACGGGCAGATGACTGCAGGAGGCTGGATGTACATTGGTCCCCAGGGTATTGTTCACGGTACTTTTAATACCATTTTAAATGCAGGACGGCAGCAGTTGGGCGTTAGCGATGACCAGGACTTAAGCGGATATATATTTGTTTCATCAGGCCTGGGTGGTATGAGTGGTGCTCAGCCAAGAGCGGTTGAAATAGCTGGCGGCGTGGGCATTATTGCTGAAGTAGATCCTTCGCGTATTAAAACCAGGCATGAGCAGGGGTGGGTCGGTAAAGTTTCTGCTGATTTAGGTCAAGTCTTCCGCTGGGCCCGGGAAGCTGTAGAAAGAAAAGAAGCGCTCTCGATTGCTTACCACGGAAATATTGTTGATTTGCTCAGTTATGCCGTCGAACATGGTACTAAGATTGATCTGCTTTCTGATCAGACTTCCTGCCATGCTGCCTACGACGGCGGTTACTGCCCAAGGGGTTTAACCTTTGATGAACGGACAGCCCTGCTTCAAAAAGACAGGTCTGAATTCAATAAAAAAGTTGATCAATCTTTAAGAGATCACTTTGAGTTAATCAGAACCCTCACTGAGCGGGGCACTTATTTTTTTGATTACGGAAACTCTTTCCTAAAGGCAGTTTATGATGCCGGGGTACGGGAAGTATCCAAAAATGGGGTAGATGAAAAGGACGGTTTTATCTTCCCCTCTTATGTGGAAGATATTATGGGACCCGAGTTGTTTGATTATGGTTACGGGCCTTTCCGCTGGGTCTGCCTGAGTGGTGATGCAGATGATTTGCGAAAAACTGATCGGGCGGCGATGGAGTGCATTGATCCGAATCGTCGTGGTCAGGACCGGGATAATTATGTTTGGATCAGGGATGCTGAGAAAAATAAACTGGTAGTCGGCACCCAGGCCCGCATTCTTTACCAGGATTGTGCGGGACGGACTAAAATTGCGCTCAGATTTAACGAGATGGTGCGTAAAGGAGAAGTTGGGCCAATCATGCTCGGAAGGGATCACCATGACGTCAGTGGGACTGATTCGCCTTTTAGGGAGACAGCTAATATTAAGGACGGCAGTAACGTGATGGCTGAAATGGCTGTGCAGTGCTTTGCCGGTAATGCGGCCCGCGGGATGAGCCTGGTTGCTTTGCACAATGGTGGCGGGGTCGGGATAGGTAAGGCCATTAATGGTGGTTTCGGAATGGTGCTTGATGGCAGTGAAAAAGCCGATCGGATTTTAAATTCAGCCATGCCCTGGGACGTGATGGGCGGGGTAGCCCGCAGGGCCTGGGCTCGTAATGAAAATTCAATTCAAACCGGTATTGAATACAACCGGGAAAACCAGGAAACCGATCAGATTACATTACCTTATGTTGCTGAAAATGATCTGGTTCAAGACCTGGTGGCGAAAAGATTTAAAGAA
>Ga0207421_10005743_pt1 | contig 13771 bp, 12 predicted proteins | sample SodLakKL_010_SED_4_FD_187542 | JGI IMG/M metagenome (GOLD analysis project Ga0207421, IMG submission 187542) | Alkaline sediment microbial communities from Lake Tanatar, Kulunda Steppe, Russia - 8KL_010_SED (SPAdes) (version 2) | ecosystem: Environmental > Aquatic > Non-marine Saline and...
CCAAGGCAGCGATGTCTATCCAGTTGGCCAGACCGGTAAGATATCTGCTGCCGACCATAATCACGACACAGATAGCCGCCACCAATCCGGGCAATCCTAACCCCGGCGAACTTAATTCGAGGTATGCTCCCAGCAGAGCGCCAAGTATAAGCACCGACATTACCGCCGGTGAATTCAGCCATCTCACCATCTGTTCCGACCAGTTTGGCAAAAGCACGGTCGGCTCTTCGGGGAAGCTAACCTCATCCCGCAAAGCAAGGTAGCTGAGGACTTCGCGGCGGTTGTGCGTCAGTTCCTCCGACAAGCCAAATTCATAAGCCTTTGCGGCCGTCAGCGTCAGCAATTCGTCAGATGTTACAACAGTCTGAATTGAGTCCGGATCATATTTAGTTGGGTCATCCGGCAGGTTGTCGGGCGAGTAAAACTCATATTCACCAGTTTCGATGTTCATAATCGCATCAAGTTCAATGCCTATACTTACCATCGAAAGCAGAAGCGGAATAGGGTGGTTATTTGCCTGTGCCGCCCGCTCGAACAATGAACGGACAAAGCTCTCTGCTTTTTCCCGCTCCACACCTTCAAGCCTTGCTCCCATTTGGATTGGTGCCGCATCACCAATAATCCCGTTTCGGTGCATAAGTATAGTTTCGCAGCCGGCGGCGATTAACGCCCCCGCTGAGATCGCTCGCGTGTTGACAAAGGCGACTGTATGAGCTTCTGGAGCAACGCCGTTTAGTATAAGCATTGAAATCTTATCAGCGGCGTCGATCAGGCCCCCGTAAGTGTCTATTTCGAAGATTATGTAATCATAACCATCAGCAATGGCCTGGCCTGATCGCCTTTGGAGAGATTCATAAAGACCCTGGTCGATCAGGTCATGAACAGTGATAAAAGCGGCTTTGGCGGGGACGGGCTCGGAATCATTTTGCTCTGCGCCGATAGTGTTCAGCAGTTGAGCCGAGATAATTAAAACCAAAAGCAGTTTTACAAGAGTTCTCATACTGAGAATTCTACCACAATCGACCAATTTTGTAAACAACGATCATTTCTTAGGCGGAAGCTCATCCTCGTGGTGTTCCCACTGCAGGCCGCCGATTATGGATTGCGCAATATTAGTAAGGTGGTCGCCAATTTTTTCAACATTATCAACCAGGTCAATAAAAATTAGCCCTGCTTCAGGTGAACAGCCATTTGTACCCATCCGCCTGACATGGTTTTTTCGCAACTTGACCTGCATCTTATTTAATTTATTTTCTATTACCAGAGCCGCTTGTGCGGCATCTTTGCTGCCGTTTTCCAAAGCAAAAATAACATTGTCAAACATTTCAGTAAGGTAATCCAGCAACTGCTGAACTTCGCCGAGGGCCTCTTCGCTGAATACAAGTTTCTGCGAAATTTTCCGCTCGGCAATTTCGGCGATGTTGACGGACAAATCGCCGACTCTTTCGAGGTCGTTAACTGTATGCAGCAAAACAGGTATCTCATCCGATAGTTGATCGGAAAGCGGGCCTCTGGCAAGCTCGGTAAGATAAGAAGTGATTTCATATTGGAAATCGTCTGTCTGGTCTTCTTTTCGCCGGACATAGTTAAGTTTTTTGGTATCATCCTCTATCAGCCCGATTACCGCGTTGACGGCAGCTTTGCGGGCTATTGTGAACATTCGAAGCAGTTCCCGTGTTACCTGTTCGAACGCGATAGTCGGAGTCGCCAGCAAATGTCTTTCGAGCACCGCCGGCTTGGCTTCGGCCTCATATTCCTTTACCGGCAACATACGAACAACTATAAGCTCAAGCAGTCCTATCAAAGGCAAGAAAACAATCGTGTTGATTATATTAAAAATGGTGTGCGCCGCGGCCATTTCAGCCATTACCGTTCGCGGTGTGATTTCCCACGGTGTGATCCAGGCGACCAGATTACTAAAAGAACCTGACCATACAAACGGTAGAATATACGCCACCCCGACAAGATTAAAAATAGTGTGTCCCATAGCAGTTCTTTTTGAATTTCGAGACGCTCGTGCCGCCGCAAGCTGAGCGGTAATGGTCGTACCTATATTGTCCCCAAGAATAAAAGGTATTACAAGGTTCATCACCACAGGCCATTCAGTTCCGAAGGCACCCTGCAACGCAAGTACCTGTATCACCATAATCGAGGCCGAACTGCTTTGAAGCAATACCGTCAGCGCTGTCCCAGCCAGAACCGCCAGCAAGGGATAACTGGCCAGACCGATAAGGATAGCCTGCGCCCGTTCGCTGTCTTTAATGGGCTCGAAAGCTTCCTGCATAAAATTTACGCCGACAAACAGCATTCCAAAACCCATTATAATCTTGCCGATATACTTGGCTTGTTGGGTTCTGCCCAAAACTGTCAGAAAAAATCCTAACCCTATCGCCGGCAAAGCATAACCGGTAATTCGGAAACCTCCAAACCCGAATATTGAAACCAACCAGGCTGTAATGGTTGTGCCGACATTAGCGCCCAGAACCACGCACAACGCCTGACTAAGCGAAAGCAGCCCGGCGTTTACAAAACCAACAGTCATAACTGTTGATGCGGAGCTTGAGGTAACCAGCATGGTTACAACAGCCCCCAGCGCAACAGCAACAACTCTGTGCTTGGTCAGTGAGGCTAGTATCCCTTTGAGTTTACTCCCGGCCACAGCTTTGATTCCGTCGGACATGAGACTCATTCCGAACAGAAAAAGCCCGAGCCCCCCTATTACTCCGAAAATTACATCCTGTAATCTCATCGCTGGCAATATCCTTTATGTAAAAAGAAATGGATGCGAAGTTGAAGTTTTAGCTTTTGACCGTCCTCCGGTCAAGTAAAGTTTATCCTGATAAACTAAAAAATGATTTTACTCGGCCATTTTTCTGAGAATAGCAATTCCCTTTTCTATATCCTCATCGGATGCCGCATAGCTCAGCCTGAAATGCGTATCTTTTTCGCTGAATACATTGCCGGGTATTATGAGGCAATTATTTTTTATTGCCTTTGAAACAAATTCCGTGGATGAGCCTCCGGGAGCTTTTACAAAAGCGTAAAATGCGCCCTGCGGCAAGCTGACCTCGAATTTATCTTTCAGGCCGTTATACACCAAGTCCCTTTTGCCTCGATATTTATCAACCATAGGAGAGATGTCATAATCCAGAGCGGCAATCGCAGCCTGCTGAAAAGGCGTCGGCGGGCAAACGAATGTGTATTGCTGGATTTTGACCATCTGCTCAAGCAGTTCAGCCATAGCATCACTGACCGCAGCATAGCCAAGTCGCCAACCGGTCATAGCATAGGCCTTGCCGAAACCGCCAAGTATCAGAGTTTTGTCATAATAACTCGCTATTGTGGGACAGTCCTGATCATAGCTGAATTCTTCGTAAATCTCATCTGACATAACGGGAACGCCCTTTTTAGACGCCACCTCGGCTAATTTTTCCAGTTTTTCAGAAGAATAGACCTTGCCGGTCGGATTGCAGGGAGAATTTATAATTATCAGCTTTGTTTTTTCAGTTATAGCCTCACTTATGGCTTCGACAGGAAGGTCAAAATCGGGATATGTATCAATGAAGACACATTTTCCGCCGAGCATATTAACTATGTGTTTATAGATTACGAAGTAGGGATCTGGAATGATAACCTCATCACCCGGATTTATCAACGATAAGAAGCAAAGCAGCAAGCCGCCGCTGACGCCGCTTGTAATCATAACATTCGGTTTATCCCAGCCGATGCCGTCGCTCAGACGAGCCGCTATTTTATTGCGCAAAGCATCATCTCCGGCAGACATCGAGTATTTGTTGAGCCCGCCTTTTATCGCTTCAATGGCTGCACTTTTCAGTTCGTCAGGCACATCAAAGTCAGGCTGGCCTATTGAAAGATTAACAGGGTTCTCCAGCGATTGAGCAAGGGCAAAAACCTTTCGAATTCCGCTGGCATCGATTTTGGCAGTTCTGTCCGCTAACAATTTTTCCATATTCATCCTTACTGAAAATTATTTGCGCAAAAAATAAGCCGCTGCCGGAATAAATCCGTACTGCGGCTTGAATAGTCGCAATAGTTTAACATTGGCCCTACTCTTCCTGTTCGCCTTCTTTTGTTTTTTCGGCGGCTTTGCTCTTTTTGCCTGCCCGCTCTTTGCGATGCAATACTTTTGGCAAACCCAGAACCGGATCCTCTTTGGACCATCGGCCTTTTTCTTCAAGCCGCTGAATTCTTTCTGCCCTTGTCAAGACATTGCGATGCCTTCTGAGGGCGTCCTTTACTCTAAGCGAGCGGTCAATAGACATTACTAAATCTCCTTTTTGTCGTTACTTCTCAATCGTCGGCAAATCTCTTACCATAAGCGTCATGAAACGGACGGGCTCCAAAAGTTTCATAGCCCGGCGGCGCTTCATAATCGGCGCCCAATTCCTTTATCTTCTGCAATCTGGCCCAGCCGCGCGTTCCGGCCCTATTAGGGTTTTCAGCGAACCCCTCGGCTGTAACCAGATAGTACCAAGTGCCAAGCTGGACAATTTCCGTATCAATTCCATGCTGGCTGAAATACCGCTGCACAGGTATCAGGTCATCCCTGCCGCGATAAGTCTGTATTACAATTCTGTTTTGTCCTTCGCCGCTCTCATCGACAGCAACCGGTTGATCGTTGTCGTCAAGCGGTATTCTCGCCCTGGGCTGCTCAGGGGCAGTAGTTTCTGCCGCCATACCGCCATCAGCCGCATCAGCGTATTCACTTGCATGCCCCTGGCCAAGTCTGAAAACCACAAGGCCCAACAAAACCACAGCCATAATTATCGCAATAGCTGCCTGATAAGGAAGCGAAATCTCTAATCTTCCGTTATTGTACTGCAATATCGGCGGCTTTCTCCGCCAAGAACCTGTCGAAGCAGGCTTTTCTTTTTTGTGCTGGGGCGGCTCTGCTTTCGGCTTAGAAGCCGAAACATCCTTGACAGGCCGATTTCGAGATTTTCCGATAACCTCGTAGAGAGCCTTTTTCCTGGGATTATGCCACATCATATCGCCGCCCTGCAAAAACTTATAGTCGCTTTAGTATAATAACAGGGGCCTTACCAAGCAAGCTTTTATTAGCAAATTTTTCTTTATACATTATTTTTAGTCGAATTTCAAGGCTAAATCTTAATTTTTATGTGGCGAGACATCCGCGGGTTTGATACAATTTGAGTTTTTATTGTTCGTGGGTGCGTTCAGTTTGCCTCTGCACACTGCTTGACTGGCTCAATGAGACCAGAATTTTGACTTGACAAAGCCTTATTGCTTACATATTAAGGCATATCTGGCACCGAAAATTCAGCGTCAGTCATTGGTTAGAACGACTTTGCTATGGAATAAAAAAGCAATATATGAAAAATGCGTATATATAGGAGTAATTGATGCTACCAAAGAAGAAAACCAGCAAATGCAGAACACGTACCAGGCGTGCTCATAAGCACTTAAAGCCTGTGAACTATTCTGTCTGCAAAAAATGCGATCACGCCAAGCTGCCTCATGCGGCTTGCGAAAACTGCGGATATGTCAATCCGAGCCTGACACTGCAACTGGGCACAGAGGAAGGCAGCTAAGCACTATGCGTATCGGGATTGACGCAATGGGTGGCGATTACGCGCCGGATGAAATAATTGCCGGAGCGATAGATGCCGCAGCGGAGATACAGGACGATGATAAGCTGGTACTTTTCGGCCCGCGCGAAGTCATCGAATCTAAAATGCCGCCAGACATTGCAAAAATGCCCGTCAGGATTGTTGATGCGCCTGATATTATTGCGATGGACGAGTCGCCTATCGACAGCCTGAGAAAAAAACGCAAAAGTTCAATAGCGGTAATGGCTAAAATGGCCGCAAAAGGTGAAATTGACGGGGTTATATCCGCTGGAAATACCGGTGCATGCGTTGCAGCTTTCCAGATGAGGATGCGAAACCTTCCAGGCGTTAACAGGCCGGGCATTGCCGTAGTTTTCCCAACTTTCGGTGGGCCGGTAACGGTTTGCGATGTTGGAGCTAATATCGCCTGCAAACCAGTAAATCTTTACCAATACGCGGCGATGGCCAGTACATACTGTAGCAAAGTTATAGGTATCGATAACCCGACGGTTGGGCTTATGAGCATTGGCTCAGAGGACGCCAAGGGCAATGAAGTAGTCAAAAAGGCACAGGAACTACTAAAGTCTGACCCAAAAATTAATTTTGTCGGAAATATCGAAGGACGGGACATTTTCAACGGTGCCTGTAATGTAGCGGTATGTGAGGGGTTTGTGGGAAATGTCGTTCTGAAGCTTACCGAAGGGCTTGTGGATGGACTTTTCAAGGCCATAAAGCAGGAGCTGATGCAGGAGCAGCCGGAACTGGCAATGAAATTCAAACCGGTCATTCAACGGATATACAGTAAATATGATTATAATGAGTATGGCGGAGCACCGCTGCTTGGCGTCAACGGATTGGCGCTTATATGTCACGGTTCAAGCAGCCGTCTGACCATACGCAACGCGATCTTCACGGTGAAGAAATTCTACAGCGAAAATATTAACGACAAGATCACTGATTATTTGTCTGAAACTTCAGTAAGGACTACTGATGGACAGGAAAGCTAATCAAAGCGCCCACCAGTATCGCGCGATTGTCACGGGCTACGGTGCTTTTGTTCCCCCAAAAAAACTGACTAACGATGACCTGGCTTCTATGGTTGATACCTCCGATGAGTGGATAACCGAGCGCACGGGTATCAAGACCAGATATATCTCAAACGATAATGAAACCACGGCCTATCTTGCGACTGAAGCGAGCAAAAGGGCATTGGAGCAGGCAGGCCTCGACGCAAAGCAGCTCGATCTGATAATTGTGGCTACGGTTACACCGGAGGTTGTTTTCCCTGCAACTGCATGTTTTGTGCAGAAAGACATAGGAGCCGAAAAGGCATGGGTTTTTGACTTAAATGCTGCCTGTTGCGGCTTTATCTACAGCCTTGCCACGGCACAGCAATTTCTGGAAACCGGACGCTATAAAAACGCTTTGGTAATTGGCGCCGAGACACTAACCAAAATCACAAACTGGCAGGACCGTTCAAGCTGCATTCTCTTTGGCGACGGAGCCGGTGCCGTAGTTCTTCAGCGCAGCGATGACGCTAAGAGAAGAGGTATTATTTACAGCACAATGTCATCCGACGGCACTATATGGGAAACGCTAAACTGCAAAGCGTATGGTTCGCGCTATCCGGCATCGAAAGAACCAGAGCATCCTGATGATATTTATATGCACATTGACGGAAGGCAGGTATATCAACTGGCGGTTCGGCGAATAGTAGAGACTGTCAACGAAAGCCTAGAGCATTGTGGCATGACTATTGATGATGTCGATATGCTCATACCTCATCAGATGAATGCGAGAATCATCGAATCGGCCTCAAAGCGGCTTAATTTGCCGGAAGAAAAAATTTATGTCAATATACAGGATTATGGAAATACATCAGCGGCATCAATCCCGATAGCACTTGATGAGGCTATAAGGAGAGGAAAAATAAAACAGGGAGATATTATTGTTTTTGTATCTTTTGGCGCAGGACTGACATGGGGCGCCAATGTGATAGAATTTTAAAATTTCTGAACTCTGTTTTTCAGGTTATTGCCGAAAGGATGCTTCGATATGAAAACGGCTTTTTTATTCCCGGGACAGGGAGCCCAAAATGTCGGCATGGGCAGGGATGTTGCAGATGCTCACGCTGCTGCCGCGGATATATTTAACCGTGCCAATGAGATACTCGGTTATGAAATTAGCAAAATCTGCTTTGAAGGTCCTGATGAAAAGCTTAACAGCACCGTTTATTCCCAGCCGGCGATTTTTACTGTGTCGGCCGCGATTCTTGAGGTTATTAAAACCCGTGCAGAGCATATAAAAGCCGATGTAGCCGCCGGGCTTAGCCTGGGCGAATACAGCGCAATTTACGCCGCCGGACTAATCAGTTTCGAAGATGGGTTGAAGCTGGTGCAGACACGGGGCCAAGCGATGCAGGCCGCCGCTGACGCCACCGAAGGCTCGATGGTAAGTATAATAGGACTGGATGATGAAAAAGTTCGTCAATTGTGCACCGAAGCGGGCCAAGGCCAGCTTCTTGAACCGGTGAACTTCAATTGTCCCGGACAGATCGTCGTTAGCGGCGAAAAAGCCGCTTGCAAACGAGCCGCTGAAATCGCTGAGAAATTCGGCGCTATAAAAGCCGTTGAATTGGCAGTAGCAGGAGCTTTTCACACAGCTATGATGAAAAGCGCTGCTGAGACTTTGGAAGAAGCACTGAATAACACACGGATTGATGAGCCCGGCAGTGTTAAAATCCTGGCTAATATCACTGGTGATTATTATGAAAGCGCAGACCATATCCGCCAAGGGCTTGTAGAACAGCTTACACAGCCAATTTTGTGGCAAAAATGCATGGAAAAACTGCTTGCAGAGGGGGTTGCCGACTATTATGAAATAGGCCCGGGCAGAGTACTGACCGGCCTGATGAAAAGAATACACCGCAAAACGAAAGTTAATAATGTTAGCGGTTTACAAAACATTGAAAAGCTTTTAACATCATAGAGCTTGTCAAAAATAAAATAATGCAAGGATGCACAAATTCAGGAGATTATTATGTCTGAGAAACGACTTGCGATTGTAACAGGAGCCGCAAGAGGCATAGGCAAAGGAATCGTTATGGAACTGCTCAAACAGGGCCGTGCGGTGGCGGGTCTTGACTTGAACGCAGAGCAGTTAGATGAGCTAAGGAAAGTTGCCAAAGAAGCCGGTTTTGACTGTGAGACTGCCTGTGTCGATATTACCGACACAGCCAAACTGACCGAAGCGATCGGTACTCTGGAAGAAAAATACAACGGTGTGGGTATTTTAGTCAATAATGCCGGTATTACGCGGGACAGGCTGCTGATGCAGATGAGTGATGAAGATTTTGACAAGGTTATAGAAGTAAATCTGAGAGCCTCGTTTATGGCTGCTCGAGCCGTATGCCGCTCAATGGTCAAAAATAAATGGGGCAGGATTATAAGCCTAAGCTCGGTTTCGGGGGTAATGGGCAACGCCGGCCAGGTAAATTATTCTGCCAGTAAAGCCGGCCTCATAGGCATGACCAAAACTATCGCCCGTGAATTTGCCAGAAAAAATGTTACCGCAAATTGCGTTGCTCCGGGCTTTATCGCTACAGAAATGACTGATAAACTGCCCGAAAAAGCCAAAGAAATGGCCACGCAGATGATTCCGCTACGCCGCATAGGGCAAATTCAAGATGTCGCTAAGGCTGTTGCGTTTCTGGCAAGCGACGATGCCGGATACATTACAGGACAGGTGCTGTGCGTTGACGGGGGAATGGCAATGTAAAAAAACATTAAATGTAAAATTTTGTTTGTATATGAATAGACCAATAGGTATATTACCGCCCTATTGTATAAAAGAAGAATATTAAAATGAAAACATTAGTCCCTTTACTGGAGGACAAGCAAGTGAGCGAAGCAGATGTCAAAGCAATTGAGAACAAGGTAATCGAAATAATTTCAGAGCAGATGGGCGTCGATAAGGCAGAAATCTCGACCGAAACATCCTTTATAAACGACCTCAACGCCGATTCACTGGATACAGTTGAGTTGGTGATGGAGTTTGAAGATGAGTTCGGAATGAGTATTCCCGATGAAGAAGCCGAAAAAATCCAAACAGTCGGCGCTGCCGTGGACTACATCGTTAAAGTAACCCAAGAAAAGCAGGATTAACTAAAGATTATTATGAATAAACGGCGAGTTGTTATAACAGGCCTGGGTTGCATTACCTCCCTTTCTGAATCTGCCGATGAGCTTTTTGATGCGCTTGTGGCAGGCAAGAGCGGGATATCCACTATCGAAAGCTTCGATACAAGCGATTACCCTGTCAAGATCGGCGGAGAAATCAGGGAATTTGATGTTGGAAACTATGTTGACCATCGCGAAGGCAAGCGAATGGACCGCTTCACCCAGTTTGCGGTAGCCTCGGCGGACCAGGCTGTAAAGCAAAGCGGCATCGACATTGCCAAAGAAGACCCACACCGAATAGGCTGCATACTAGGCACAGGCATAGGTGGTATTAAAGAAATAGAAGACCAACATGTCAGGCTTATTAATAAAGGGCCAAAGAAGGTTTCGCCTTTCTGTGTTCCGAGGCTTATGGGTAATGCCGCCAGCGGAAACATCGCTATTCGTTATGGCATAAAAGGTCCGAATATCTCTGTTGCAAGCGCCTGTGCTTCAGGCAGCCACGCAGTAGGAGAAGCATATTCTAATATCCTCACAGGCAGAAGCGATATTATGATAACCGGCGGGTCGGAAGCGGCGCTGACGCCTCTTGGACTGGCATCGTTTTGTGCGTTAAAGTCGCTTAGCACTCGTAATGACCAACCGCAGGCTGCGTCAAGACCTTTTGATAAAGATCGTGGAGGCTTCGTGCTTAGCGAAGGTGCTGCTGTGGTTATTCTCGAAGAATACGAACATGCCCGTAAAAGAGGCGCGGATATTCTGGCTGAGCTTGTCGGATACAGTGCCACCGACGACGCCTATCATATCACCGCACCGTTGCCGGGTGGCGATGGCGCAGCTAAGGCGATGGAGCTTGCTATGGCAGATGCCGGAATTAATCTTGAGCAGGTAGATTATATCAACGCCCACGGCACCGGCACAGAGCTTAACGACATTGCCGAAAGCCAGGCGATAAGGGATATTTTCGGCGAGCATGCCTATAGTCTGAAAGTAAGCTCAATCAAAAGTTGCATGGGTCATCTGCTTGGCGCAAGCGGCGCGGTAGAGCTTCTTGCTACAGTAAAAACCATTACTAATTCGGTTATTCCGCCAACCATCAACCTCGAAAATGTTGAAGAAAAATGCGATCCGAAAATGGACTTTGTACCCTTGCAGGCCAAGGAAGTGAATGTTAAATACGCCTTGAGCAATTCACTTGGCTTCGGCGGACACAATGCCTGCCTGGTCATCGGAAAAATATAGAAGGCAGTAAAGTACAGTAACAAAAAGCCCCTCATCTCATGTGGGGCTTTTTTAATGTCGTCAAAACATCATCGACTCTGCGTATATGTCATTGAAGTCAGCTTCTTGTCCGATTTCGATATAGGTAGTCTTTTCAGCGATTTCAGCAGCGTGGAGTCGGCATTTTCGGCTAAGCAGAATCATCTGCGAGCCGGCTCCAGCGGCGTTTCCTACAAAATGAATTATCTCTTCCTGCACCGGCGGAAGCAATCCAATACGAACTGCGTTGTGGGGTTGAATGTAATTACCGAAGGCCCCTGCCACTATAACCGCATTAAGATCAACAGGCTCGAGCGAGTTTTTCTTCAGCAGCAGCTTGACGCCCGCTATAATCGCTGCTTTTGCCAGTTGAAGTTGACGAATATCTGCTTGGTTAAGATAAACCGCCGGCTTTCCGGATTTTTCATCATAACTTAGCACAAAGCTGGGTTGATCTTTAATGGTTGTTATTCGCGAATGGATAGTCGGAGAAACTTTACCTACGAGCTGCTTTTTATCAATAAATCGCCCTGAGTTGTCGATTATACCTAAATCAAGCATCGTTGCTGCGGCATCTATGAGCCCGCTTCCGCAAATTGATTGCGGCTGGTTCGTGCCAATAGTTTCCAGGGCTATATCCTCATCTTTTATAAACACAGCTTCTATCGCCCCATCCATCGCCCTGCTGCCGCAGGTAATCCTGGCGCCTTCAAGGGCCGGCCCGGCTGCACAGCTGGCCGAGTAAAGCTGCCCCCCAGCCGCTAACATCAACTCACCATTTGTTCCAATGTCAATATAAAGAATCTTCTTTTCTGTCCTGTCTATATCGACAGCGACGGCGCCGGCGGTAATGTCGGAGCCAACAAAGCCGGCTATGTTCTCCGAGGTATGGATGTTAGCCCACGGGTTTATAGAATTTAGTCCCAGCGAATTAGCCGCGTTGTCGTTGCTATCCAGCGAATATGGCTCGTATGGCGATACGCCAAGCTTTTTAATCGGCCAGCCAAGGAATATATGATTCATGCAGGTATTTCCGACCACGCTTAATTCGTAAATATGATCTTTAGCTATATTGGCTTTCTTGCAAAGTTCGGCAACAAGCTCATCAATACAGTTATGTATCAGGGTTCGCAATTCGCCTAAGCCTTTGGCATCGCCGCCTTGGCTGATTCTGCTGACAACATCATCACCGAAACGATTTTGCGGATTGTAGGTAGCCTTATTTGCCACAGATGTCCCGTCGAGCATATTTATTAGCCGAGCCGCCACGGTCGTGGTACCGATATCTACGGCAACACCGAAAAGGTATCCGGTCGTATCCCCCGGCTCTAAAGCCGCAACATTATAGAAAAATTCACAGCTATCAACCCGGATTGATTCCGGCCCAAGATGACAGACCGCAGTAAAGCCTCGCTCATCGTCAATGATTTCATCAAGTTGTCCACGAGCATTTTCGCTGAGATTATATTTCTCATCAGCGCATAGCCCGTCCAGATATTCTTTGAGCGAAAATGCCTCCCGCATATGACCTGTTGGGATGTACTTTTTACATACAGCCGGATGGATTTCAATGCCGGCACTGACGCCTTGTTCGAGAATCTTGTGTTCAAAAAGGCGGGAACAACCAGGAACTTTTACTGTCAAATCTTGTATAACCCGGTGTTGACAGGCAAGTACTTCACGGTCTTCAGGGAGTAGAATTACCCAACATTTGCCGCAAATACCCTTGCCTCCGCAAGCTGCATTCAACACAATGCCTGCAAGATTAGCCACTTCCATCAGGGTGGTGTCTGGGCAAACGGTTACGCTTATATCATCCGGCTGAAAACTGACTATAAAATCTTTTTTTACAGAATCGACCATACACTCAACCTTTGCATCGTAAAATTATCACTAACAAAATTTTTTGATGATAGAGCCGTTTTTGTAAACTTAATACTACAAGAGAGTTATGAATTTCTTTACCTATAGAGGTTTATACTGCTTCTTTCGTATATTGCTGGAGCTGAGCCGTAAGCGAAGTGCAAGCAATCCACGATGACAAGAATTCGGCAGGGCTCATATACCCCAATCCACGGTGTGGTCAATGTTTATTATATTCCAGCCGTCAGTTTTCGACAATAACTTTCGCCTCACTAACCAAATATATCAGCTTACCAAAATTTATCCACTCAGTTGTACTTGGGAGTTGAGTCCGCCATGAATAAAAATAGCCCCACGAAAAATTTACCCCAATGAAACTATTGCACGATGATTTTCAAACCCACCCATTGGATTCATGGACAGCTCTCCTTGAGTCACTCTAAAAAACTCTCAACAAAGAACTATAATGGGCGATACAGGGATCGAACCTGTGACCCGCTGATTAAGAGTCAGCTGCTCTACCTAGCTGAGCTAATCGCCCCAAATTTCTACTGATAAGACCTTATTACCAAAATATTTCATAACTAAATATCATACCAACGACCTTAACTACAATCAAGCATTTGTTATAATAGTGTATGAGAATATTTTCTGGCAATTTATCAGCATTATGTTCGAGTTTCCAGTATTTTTTCTACTGGTTGCTGTAATAGAGGCTTGCCATGGCATGCCCCCCAAAAACTGTACCATTGTGAATTAGAGAGTATCCGATAGAATTGGTTAAGTTTAAGAAAATGGGAAAGGATGCTCTTATGAAACGAAAGAATCACAGCCCTGAGCAGATCGTTAAGAGACTCAGAGAAGCAGACAAAATCATCG